>Ga0181364_1000123_pt1 | contig 13164 bp, 21 predicted proteins | sample Fa13NDMM110SN_FD_130108 | JGI IMG/M metagenome (GOLD analysis project Ga0181364, IMG submission 130108) | Freshwater viral communities from Lake Michigan, USA - Fa13.ND.MM110.S.N | ecosystem: Environmental > Aquatic > Freshwater > Lake | place: USA: Michigan | collected 2013-09-24
CGGTAAGGTTGTTACAATAAACGCAAGTTCCGCGTATTTAACCGGCGCGCATGTATGGCAAAATAAAAAATATTTTGAAAAAATAATTGATATATTTGTAAAGTATTAAATTTGATTAAATAGACTATGGCAAGACGTAGAAAAATGAAAAAAACAGTTACACGCCGCAAACGTTCGTCGTCAAGACGTTACGTAGGGGCTGTATCAGTTAACGAAGTGTTGGGAATGGTTGGCGGCGCGGTTGCGTCACGATTCATTGCAAACGCTATGGGAAAAATGTTTCCTTCAATTGTAAGTTCACCAATCAACAAAGCGGCGACGCAGATTGCATTAGGTTTCATTAGCAAACCAATTTTTGGTGCAATTGGTGTTAAGTCACCAATGTTTGACGCGGCGGCAAAAGGTATGATTATTGGCGGCGGTTATGAGTTAATTAGGACGGTTGCACCAACGGCGTTGGGACAAGCAAGTGACGAAGGCGACGTAATTGTTGTTTCAGGATCCGACATTAGCGAAATTAACGGTATGGACGAATTAGGCAATATGGATATTTCCGAAATTAACGGAATGGACGAAATTGGCGAAATGGACGAATACGGATTTTAAAATAGTTATAAATAAACTATACAACAAAAATTTAATTTAAAAAAAAACATGAGTTTAGCACAAAGACAAGCATTCGCCACAATCAAACGTGCGTATGCAAGCAAAGGACGTAAGCCGGTTACAACACCGTCAACGCTACGTTTAATTCAATCAGTAGTTACGAATAAAACAACATATTCGTTCCCAGTTTTAGAAGGTGATAGCACAAACACCTTAGCGGAAAATCGTTTTCTTAACCGCGCGGATGCATTTACTGCAACGTCAATAGGTATTTTTATTGGTGGTTTAACTGACGCCGGTGCCGCAACCAGCGCCGGAGCGTATCAATTGTTTGGTTATCAGTCGCCGGCATTAACAACCGCCGGAGTTACAAACGCAAACGCGTTATTTACGCAAGGTTACATGAATATTTTAGTTAACAACGTTGCTTATTTGCAAAATTTTGATTTGTTTCGTTGCTATTCAGCACCGATTGCGCAAACTGGAAATTTATTTGCAACCGGTACGTCAACAACTTATCAAAATAGCATTAACGGCGAACGTGACGGATTTGTGGACATAGTCCCAACGTTACAATTTAGCGGTACTGCAAAAATTGACATTACGTTAAATTTGCCAACGTCGTTGTCATTGACAAACGCTTGTCAAATCAATGTAATTTTTAGAGGTTTCCTTTCACTTGGTGCATCTAACTTAAATAAATAAACAATTCATATTTGTTCGATAACCCCAACGGTCGCCGTTGTTAATTCAACGGCGATTTATTAAGGTTAACACAAAAAACATTTTATTTTATATGGCAAACAATTTTTATATTAAAAGGGCGGAATACGTTGAAGTTGCAATACCAACGGGTAATACAAAGCAACAAATCTATTTTCCTGATCTACCGAATTTGAGAACATCCAAAATATTCGGCATAGAAGTTTACGAAGTGGCAACGCAAGCCAAAACATATACCGGCGCAACCGTACAATCGTTAGCGCAATTAAAAGATTCAATCACAACGTTATATTTTGACGGTGGTGAATTTATTCAAGTACCAACGTTATCTTTATTTCGTTTTAATGGAACGACGTTTTATGCAGATATTCCAATGTTGGCCGGTCAAGTAATTGTATGGGCAAAGTCCTATATTTGGTTAACTGATAGCGCAAACATTGCAAACTATGCATCTAAAACGTTTCTCTTTAACGTTTACTATTCACAAAACACAATTTAAAAAATTATGAGTGCTGAAATTATAGGTATTGAAAAAATAGTACGTTACATAAGTAAGTACGATTTTAGAAAAATAAAATTATCAAAAGGAGCCGAAGTAATTTACATTAAACGCACAAAAGAGGGTGAAACTCAAAGCGATTTAATTGCAGATTTTACGGATTTTTGCGATGAATTTATACAACCTAATAATATTAAGGACTACAAACTGGAATTATTTGGATCTTATAACGAAGATCCAAACGCAAAATTATCGCCGGTAATAAAAGCAACGGTCGCCTTCTATGAAAGGCCGGCCGTCGCCGGTGATAATTATTCACAACGTTCAAATCATAGCAATAATAATCATAGTCAACCGATAGACGTAGACAAATACGTTGCAGTTGCAACGGAAAACGCTACCTTAAAAGCGCAATTAGAACGTTTAGAAGAAAAATTAGACGAAATGTTAAGCGACGATGAAGATAACGACGAAGAATTGGGAAACGTGGAACCGGAAACCATAGGTCAAGCGTTAAATAGATCATTGATTTCAAAATTAGATACAATTGTTGACGTTGTATTAACCCGTTTAGCAATGCCAACAATGGCAGCGCAACAATCTTATCCAATTAACGGCGTGGAAACTGGCGATACATTAACTGAATTTAGAATTTTGCACCCACAAATTGACGAAGATTTGCGTTTATTATTGGTTTTAGCCAAAACGCAACCGGAATTTTTTAAAATGTTAATTTTACAATTGCGTAATATGGTCAAATAATGAAAACTAACTTTAAAGATAAAAACATAATGTATATAGTTGGAGCCGCAATTGTTGGCGTTTTAGGTTATTTTGGTTATAAAAAATATAAAGAAAACCAACAACCAACGCCAACGCCGGAACCAATTGCACCTGAACCAAATAAAAGGCAAGGCGTGCCGGTAATTCCGGCAAGCGCTGCAAAAATTGACGCGTTACAAAAATTAATGATCCGTCGTTTTGTGCAACGTAATATTGCAGATGAATATACTGCAAACGACGCAAAAGGCGGTTTTGGTAATAAAAGTAAAGCAGCATTACAAAAATTGCAACCTATAAATTACGCAAGTAAAGGCGCACCAAACGCCGGTAATATTGATTTTTATATTGACAGTTTAACAAAAGATATTGCAACGGCTGCAAACGACATACAACAAAACAAAAGCAAACAAACGTCCATTGATAATTTAAAAAAATTGTCAAAAGCAATTGTTGATTATCTTAAAAACAATGGTCGTGCAAAAGTAATTAATGAATTTACGGCCGTTAAACATCAATTTGACGCGGTCAAAAAAACATACGTACCATTGAGTCAAACTAAAACGTTTAAAAAAAATTTAGTATTTAATAATGGCGATTTAGTAGATCGGCAAAATGGTCAAATAATGATTAAAGACGGTGAATATAGATACCCGACAAGTCCGGAAAATTTATTAACATTTGCAAAGTAACATGAAAGCGAATACTACAAAAGAATTTATTTCCAAAAATCCATTATTTACAACGGTTATGGTTGCCGGCGTAAGTTTTGGTTTATACCGCGTGTATAAAAAGATTTTTAACAAACAAAGTATTCCAATCGTTCCACCAATTCCACCGGTACCGGATGGCAAGGGCAATAAGTATAGTTATATTTCGCAACAATATGCAGATTTTGCAGATGGTTTGGCGGATGCCATGAGCGGCGCGGGAACCGACGAAAAACAAGTTAGAGTAATAATGACTAAAATGAAAACGCGTGACGATATTTTGGCGTTAATAGATCAATACGGTAAAAGATCAATATCTACGCCGTACGGTTTTGATTCTGATCCAATGACATTGGCACAAACTTTTAATTACGAAATGGATGCAAAAGACATTGAAACTTATGTGAATACACCAATAAAACGAACTGGTTACAAATTTTAAACAATTTTATAAACAAGATATGAATTTTTTAGCATTTCAAAAAGCGTACGAAGATTATGCAAACGTTTTGCATAATTACACATTGAGCAAAACGGTCGATCGTGACGTATTAAAAGAGCAGTTTTCAACGGTATTATGTAGTTTTGTAAAAAAAGATCATTTTTACCAAGTTATGATTAATTTTTTGGGTGAAACTTTTGTTTTAGACGATATTAAAAAAGATTGGGAAAGTATGTTTAAAGCACATTTAAACGAATTTACGTTTAAAGATAATCCGGATTATACTGATTTAATTATACAACGCGTTAAAGATTTTTATAAATTAAAATGATACCGGAATACAATTCAATTAACCAAATAAACAAAATGAACACTCATATAAACACTTTACTTACTGCGGCGGTTGGCGAAACTGCAATTGTTGCAACGGGATTAACTGAATTACCAACGGCGGACAATGTCCAATCAATTGGACAATTAATAATTCAGGCCATTATTGCAATTATAACGGTTTGGAAATTAGTAAAAAAACCTAAAAACAATGAGAAAAATTAAGTATTCCAATATAACGTACTATTCAAAAGATACGGGTACGGTTGTATTTCGCGACAAAACAACAATCGGTTACATTTTTATTAATACCGGTAATTGCGTTTGTTTGTTAAATAATTTTCCTTTGCAACCCAATTCGGTATTAAAAACGTACGAACCGGATGCAATTGATTTAACCCAATGGCGCATTAATTTTTCACAATTTTCCTCGTGCGCAACAACAAGCGCCGAATTAACCGTTTTAATATATTCAACTGAATTATGATAAGTCAAGATTCAAATAACCGTCCGTCCGGATCGCCGGCAATATTATGCGACGCCGGTATTCCAATTGTAGGCCGTACGTCACCAACGGGGGTATATGAAATTTTAAAAGTAAACGCTGACGGATCATTGGTCGGTTTTCCGGCAAGCGCGCCCGATAGTTCCGTTGCTTATATTGATAGTCCCGTTGCAACAACTTTAAGTACCGGTACGTATGCTGCCGGTTCATTGTTGGCAGCCGATTTGGTTGTATCAACTGCAATTGCAGAAGGTTTATATAGAATAACACCTTTTATAAAATTGGCTACAAGTAGTACCAATCCAACAATAAATTTTTTATTTATACGCGTTGGATCATTAGCAGATACATATTTATCAACAATTGTTGCCGGTAACGATGATTATGATCCCGCTATTACACAAATTGAAGGTATTGAGGCGTTTTTTAGCGCCGTTGTAATAGCAAAAATTACAGTTGTTACTGGTAATAATCAGGCCATGAGTGTAAATACGGTAAGTCAGGATATTTTTTTACCGGCCGGAACGTATAAATTAGCCGTTGTGCAAAATTCAGCAGCCGGCATAACTATTTCAGCGCCGCAAATTGCAACGGGTTTGCAACAAATGTTGAAACTTGCTTAAATTGAAATTGCAAATATGGCGAATAAAACTTTACCTATCTTATCAAATAATCCGTTTGCACTTATTCAAAGTATTAAGGAAGCAGAAAAATGGGAAGGTTATGTAAGGATTAATCCAACGGGTTTTGTTATTTTTAATACGCCATATTCCGGAACGCGCGCCGGTTTTATAAGTTTTATTAATACTTATTTAAAACGTGGCCTTAATACAATAGAAAAAATTTTTCCTATTTATGCGCCGGCAAAAGATCCGCGCAATGATCCGGAAAAATACATTAACACCGTTTCCCAATTAACAAAAATTGCAAGAAACGCGCCATTGACAACGCCCGAACAAATCGTAGCAGTTGGCAAAGCAATTATTCGAGTTGAAAGTGGATCAGATTGGATTGATAACGCTACATTGGTAGGCGGTTATGCGGCGGCTGCGCAAAAAACCGGTTATCCACAATTAAACAAAATGTCAGTTAAACTGGCAATACCTTTTTTTTTTATAACTTTGATAGTGATATTATGGACGTTGAAAAAAAATACCTAATTGGTGGCGCTATGTTAATCACTTTGCTTCTATACAAATTAGGTTTTAAAGGTTATACCGTAACCGAAAATGAATACAACAAATTAAATAAGGCCAACAAAATTGGTTTACCAATAATGGGTAATTTAAAATTAAGTTCGCCGTTTGGGTGGCGAAGTTTTGGCGGTGGTCAATTTCACAACGGCGTTGATTTGAATTTTAAAAATGCTAATATTTTAGGCGCTCCAATTTTAGCGCCGTTATCCGGAACGATAACCGATAATTATTTTAATGATCGCGGCGGCAATCAAATTGTTTTAAATTGCGGTTACGCAAAATTTGGTTTTGCACATTTACAATTTAAGTCACCCATTGCAAAAGGTACCAAAGTTAAACAAGGTCAATTAATTGGTTATGTTGGTAATACTGGTTTGTCAACAGGCCCGCATTTACATTTTACTTTACGATTAGATAATGTTGTTGTAGATCCAATAAAAAACATAAATACCTTAAAAAATGCAATCTCTTAATCCCAAAGAAAATTTTTTTTATAGTAAATACAAAATGTATTTTGATGCCGTTGCTGCAAAAAGTCCTATTAATGCAGAAGCGTTAATTCATATAAGCAACGACATTGTAAAAAACAACGATAAATTAGTTAAGGCAAATAATTTTTTTGGCATTGCACGCGGCAAAAAATATAATTCATATACAACACCGTTTGAAGGTATTCAAGCCGGTATTGATTTATTTGTAAACAACCCAAAATTTAAAGATCTTAAAATTGGAACCCTTAAAGCAAATCACATTAAACAATACGAAAAATTAAAAACTTTGTTTTAAACGCTTGTTAGACCTTGTCTGATAATTGTTTAATTTTTTGTAAAAACGGCGTCCTTATTTAGGCGTCTTTTTTTTTGGACGTTATTTTTTTTTTTTAAATTTTGTTTGCATTGTTAAACTTTTGTTTGTAGTGTTGCAATACATTTATCGAACAAATGGAAAAAAACTTTAAAATTTCAACATTAGTTGCCGGTGCGCAATTAGTTGAACACACGATTGTAACCGCCCTTGAAGGTGGCTCAAATTATTGGTATTGGATTAAATGCGACGAACATTGGTTTGAAGTTGCAAAACGTTATGACAAAGCAATTGCGCAAAATGAAGATCCCATTCGCGAACATCACAACCCTTTATCTATTCGTATTTCAAACGCGTTATTAAACGTTGAAGGTTTTGAAATGAATGTTTACGATTTAGATAATTGTAACGAACGTTTAGGCGTATTAACATTTGAAGGATTTAAAAAAGGTTGCGAATTATGTCAACAAAATTTTCCGGATATTTGGGGTAATATTTTACGCGAAGATCACGACGCCGGCGACGCCGATGTATTGTTTCAACTGGCCGTTATGGGTGAACTTAAATTTTCTTAATTATGGAAAATACTTTTTTTATTCCAATTGGGCGTCACGTTAAAGTACGCACAATTGCAAACGATCAATTAAATGGTGAATTAAAAGGATTGATTAATTTTGGCGGCATACCGGCAATTTGGATTGTATCAATAACGGCCGGTAGTGAAGTTATAATTGAGCATATTTGTCTTTTAAACAACGTTACTCACATGACGGTTGTTAAAGAAATTGATCAAAACAAAACAAGTTCAATTTTAATTACTGATTTATGAACGCAAGCGGTTATAATTTAGGACAAAAGCGCAATGAATTATCAGACGTTTTAGAAAAATTTGAAAATTTGTTAAACGATTTAGAAATTGAATCGGCGCAATTAGAAAGCGAATATGCAAAAAAAATTTTTCTTGAACGTTTTGCAGTTTTAAAAGCCATGAGCGACAAAGTTATTGAATATGATACAACCGTTATAAATTACGTTGTTAACCATCCCGACGGCCACAATGTTAAATATTATAAAGATCAATTAGAAGTTGCAAAATTATATATTAAAGCAAATGGATTAAGTTGGTCGACGGTTTTGTGGGGAAAAATTTCAGATTATTAATTTTTTTTTTAGGTTAACGCGCGGTTAAATTCCGCGCGTTTTTTTTATTTTATGTTAATACCAAAAAAACCAAACGCAAAAAATGCGCCCATTATTCCGGCGCCGGTAATTTTAGATCCGGATAAATTTCGGATTGATCTTACAAATGATAACGTAACGCAACAAGTTTGCATCACAATTCAAGACAAAACAATATTAACATACGGTAGTTTATTAGTTATAACTGGCAAACCAAAAGCGCGGAAAACAACTTTTTTGCATGCATTTTTAGCGGCCGGAATTTTAAAAGATAGCGTTTGGAGTATTCGGGTTACGTTAACCGATCAACAACCGGAAATTTGTTTGATTGATACTGAGCAAAGTTATTATGATTTATTCCAAAGTTTAAAAAGATTCGCCGCCATTGTACGGCGTCCATTGCGCGACATTCCTAACTTTTCAGTTTATACCGCGCGCGCCGGTGACGTTGCGGATATTTGCGCTCTTATAGATCAAATATTAATTAACAATCCGCGTATCGGTTTAATAGCAATTGACGGGTTATTAGATTTAGTTAACGACATTAACGACGTGCGCGAATCAAAAGCAGCAATAACATTTATAAAAAAGATTTGTGATAAACATAACGTTGCGGTTATGGGTATTTTGCACCAAAACAAAGGTACCAATTTTTCGTTAGGACATTTAGGCGCGTTTGCGTCACGTTTTGCGCAAAGTGAATTAAGTATAACAAAAAGCGACGAAGATAACACTTCAACGCTGCAAAGTGTTTATTTGCGAAGCGCTGATAATATTTCAGATATTACAATTGATTTTGACGAAGCGCGCAACGTGTACGATGTCGTTGGCAATATTCACAAACCTACAAAATTTATTGATCCGGATATTATTAATCAAATTTTTGCCGGCAAAGTTGCGTTAACTTATAAAGATTTGATCCAACAAACAATAATTTTCACCGGTGAAACGCGTTATCATGTAGAAAAAAAGTTAATACCCGTTTGGTATGCGGAAAATTTAATACACAAAGTTGGTAATTTTATTCAAGTTCGACGTACGTTTTAGATCCGTACCGTACTTCGTAGCCGCATAAGCGGCTACGAAGATACGGTAACTTGATCGAAAATTCAACTAAAAAAAAAAATTTTTTTTTCAATAAAAAAAACAATAAGACCTTGTCTAATAGTTTTTTTGGTATAAATTTGTATAATGGCAAAAAATACTTTGTTGATCGGTGGCGGTATATTAGCAACGGCGTTGTTAATAGGTCGTTCAATATTCCAAAAAGGCGAAGCGGTAAAAGCGTTAAATGTAAACGTTACCGGTTTGGATTTTAATAGAAAAGATAGGACGTTTATTGTAAAAGTTCGTTTGATCAATCCATCAAACGCGCCATTAAACATAAAAAGTATTGTAGGGGACGTTATTTGGAAAGGTAGCGCCGCCGCAACAATTGATTATCGTAACGAGTTTACATTAAAAAGTAACGAGGAACGAATTATAAATTTGCCTATTAAATTGAATTTAGAACTGGCAACCGTAATAACCGATTTGATTTTTGGAAAATTAAAAGATGCATTAAGCGGAAAATTTGAAATTGACGCCAACGTAAACGCAGAAGGTTTAGTTGTACCGTTTAAATATGCTAAAACGGTTAAATTATTAGGCGAAAATAACACCACTAACACCACCACTAACACCACCACTAACACCACCACTAACACCACCACTAACACGAGCAAAAATACTCAAAATAATAATGAAGATAATTTATTATTACAAGAAATTTTGAAATATAAAGTATTATTAGATGAGGGTAAATTTCCGGCCGCATTATATAATAATCCTAAATTAACATTTATTCAAAGTAGCGACACGTCTGTTGATAAATGGTTTATTCTTAATAAGGCAACTAAAAAAATACTTTACACTTTTTTTAGATAATATGAATTTACGTTCGCAAATATTAAAATTATTACCGGCGCCAACGTACAAAGCAAAGTTAATTAGTGGTTGGCAAAATACTAACGACATAGTAAAAGCAATTCAGGTACAACACAACGAAAATTTATTAGCAGCAAACAAGATTAAAAATTTATTTTGTGATAACGACGAAAGAACAACCGCCCGTAATATTTTTAATTTTCTTAAAAACGAAATTGAATACCGAGTTGAACCGGCTGAAAGACAAACAACCAAAAGTTTACAACGGTTTGTCGCTGACGGTTACGGTGACTGCAAACATTTTGCTTTATTCGCCAACACCATTTTACAACAATGTGGATTTAAACCATTATATAGATTTGCCGGTTATCGTGATAGACAAAATGTACAACACGTTTATACCTATTTACCAAAGTCAAACACAGTATTGGACGCGGTCTTACCGTCGTTTGATACCGAAAAAACACCAACAATAAAAAAAGATTATAACATGAGTTTATACAAATTATCCGGAGTTGATAACGAAGTAGGAAAAATTTCGTTTGATTCAATTAAAAAAAGTATTAAAAAAGCGGCGGCTCAAAGCAGTAGCACTATTAAAAAAGCGGCGGCAAATATTCCGGCGGCTGCAAAAAAATTAGCACAAGGCGCTAAAACAATATCTTTATCCGTTCCGCGTGGCGCGTTTAGAGGTTTGGTTGCATTAAATGTAACCGGTTTGGCCACTAATTTAAAAAAGATAACCGATAAAAAAGGAATTGACGGTTTAACATGGTGGCGCGATTTTGGCGGCGATCGTACGGAATTGTTGAAAACAATAAATGATAGTGCCGGTAAAAAAAGGATTTTTGGTATTGACGAAGAAAACGCGGCGGCGCGTGAAATTTATTCAGGTTATTCAGGTGACGGCGTGCGCGTTGGTGAACCGGTAACTATTGCGGCCAGTTTAGCAACGGCGGCGCCCATTTTGTTAAAGGTTACTAAATTTTTAAAAGAAAATGGAATAGACGTTCAAGAAGTTGCCAAAACTGCGGCAAGTGCAACAAAAGCGTCAAAAGAATTTCAAAATTTAACCGGCGTAAAATTAACGGACGTTATTTTTAAAAAGGACGCCGGCGTTAATTCAGACAATAAAGTTATTCGTCAAAGTGATATTAACGAAACGTCGGACGCGGATGCAACAAAAGTTGTAACGGCGGCCGTTGCGCAAGCAACCGGCGTTGATCCGGCTACTATTGTTGATATTCAACAACAATCTTTTCCGGATCCAATAAATCCAAACAATTTAGGCCCGAATCAAGGCGGTAATCCCGTTCCGTTATTACCACAATTACTTAAAGGAAAAATTAACAACCAAACTTTGTTAATTGGTGCCGGTGTTTTGGCGGTTGCGTATTTAATCTTAAAGAAAAAATAATTATGGCCATGACATTGATTGCTAAAATTGCAGCGCGTGCAAAACAATTGCGCGCAAAAAGTCCGTCAATGACGTGGCAAAATGCATTAAAAAAGGCCGGCGCTGAATATCGCGGTACAACCGTAAAGACAACGTCTAAACGTCCAACGGTTAAAGCAAAACGCAAAACAACGGTAAAAAGAAAGTCAAAGGTTAACGCGGTTAAGTTGTTGCCGCAACACAAAGTTTTTCAAGTGTTAACTAAAATTCAAGCAAAAAATCGTAAAATGAATGACAATAAAGAGGTTTACGGTTTGCGCAGAGACGGCAGCGAAAAATTAATTATTTTTAATAAAGATTTTGACAATGATGAATTTTACGCGTTTGGTGCTGAAATTGGATCCGTTGGCAAAACTAAAAAAGCAATTAAAAAACTTGGCGCCGTAAAAAAAACGCCAGTTTCAAAACATAAAGATAATAAAAGTCATAACGTAAATATTCGCGTTATGTCCGGCGTAAAAAAACCAAAAATTCAAAAAGCGGATGTTGATATGAATGCTTTAAACGGTGTGATTAAATTTCAATCAAATAAATTTTATGAGGTCGTAAAAGGTGCTAATAAAGGATCAGTTGTAAAAATTACGTCAATACGCAAACCAACAAATAAAAACGAAGGATCTTCATTAATAAAAAGTTATAACGTTAATTTTTACGAATATAGAGACGGTCATTTGTGTAAACCCTTTTTAGGTATTATTACGGATCGTTGGTTAAATAAACGCAGCATTAGACCACGTCTATCGGTTAAATCTACCGAATTAAAAAAGTATATGTAAATGATAACTAAAACGTCTAAAATAGAATCAACAAGGCCGCCGGAATATACTGGCGTAAAACGTTTAGATAAATATAATAACAACGTTGAAACCGTTGAGCGTACCGTTGAATTTCAATATTGGGATCAATACCGTATGCCAAAAATTACAACGCGTTTAAAAAATTTTATTTTTGGTGGTATTTTATTAGATAATTACAAAGGTTTAAGACGTGATGAATTTCTTTTGCGTCAATACAATATTAAAAGTATTGGTTTTGGATCATGGGTAAAAAACGAAGATCGTATTAACTTTTTGGCAATTTTAGCCGTATCGTTATACGATTTATCCACAATGTTTAAAACAAATGATTTGGGAAAAAAACGTTTGCAATTAGATTGGGGCGGCGTTGGAAAAAAAGGTGCGGCCGGTGTGTTTTTTGCAAATTATGATCTTATTACTATGCCGCGTTATAAAAGGCCGGATAAATATTTGCAGCAATTGGAAAATATGGGTTATGATACTGCAAGGTTGCGCGATCGTTTTTTTACTGAAAAATCAAATTTAAACACAAACAAAACTATTTTTGAATTAAATAAACAAGGCAAAGCGTGGATAATGTCAACAAGCGGGTGGGGTTCTTGGGCGCATGAATACGGTCATTTTATGGATCATTATATTGCAACTAAATTTTCCGGCGCCAAAAATTTTGTAACCGGTCGTAATACTTTGCCAAATTTTAAGTCAAAAGAATTTTTTTCAACTAATTTAAAAACAAAAAAACGTATTGCATCGGTTACGTCCGATTATATTTGTGAATTATTAACTGATAAAAAATTAAGTTTTGATCAATTAAACGAAGCGCAAAAAGCGTTTCACATGTGGTTGGTTGCAATGTATTTTATAAAGCAAAAGGACGGAACGTTTAGGCCAAACACACAATATAACCGTATATTAAAATTTTGTGAAGTAAACGGCGCAAAGTGGGGATATTGGGGATCCATTGTTGAATTATGGGCGCGAAGTTTTGAAGTTTACGTTGTTGAATATTTAGCGCGTAAAAATGTAAATAATATATTTTTAGTTGGTATCAATGCGAAATTTGGGCGTGACGTTAGATTTTTAGACGGCGGTAAGGTTGTTACAATAAACGCAAGTTCCGCGTATTTAACCGGCGCGCATGTATGGCAAAATAAAAAATATTTTGAAAAAATAATTGATATATTTGTAAAGTATTAAATTTGATTAAATAG
>Ga0181364_1000132_pt1 | contig 12999 bp, 14 predicted proteins | sample Fa13NDMM110SN_FD_130108 | JGI IMG/M metagenome (GOLD analysis project Ga0181364, IMG submission 130108) | Freshwater viral communities from Lake Michigan, USA - Fa13.ND.MM110.S.N | ecosystem: Environmental > Aquatic > Freshwater > Lake | place: USA: Michigan | collected 2013-09-24
TAGAACTGCCCGCTGCCCAGATTGACGATACCCGTGCCGCCCGTCAGCGTGGTCGTGTAGGACAGCGACGTAAACGCGCCCGTGTTCGCCGTCGTAGCGCCCACGGTGCCGTTGATGTTGATCGAAGCCGTACCCGTCAGATTTGTCACGGTGCCGCTGGATGGGATGCCTAATGCGCCACCATTGACGACAAACGATCCAGCCGTGCCGACAGCCACACCAAGAGCCGTGACAACATTTGCGCCGGTCGTAACGGTAGCGGGTGCCAAGCCTGCGCCACCGCCGACCACAAGCGCGTTAGCTGCGAGAAGCGCCGAAGACGCCCAAGTACTAGCCGACGTAAAGTAAGGAATGCCACCCGACGTGCCAGCGACCGTCAGCGCCAAGGTGCCTGCCGTAGTAATTGGCGATCCTGCAACCGATATCAAGCCACCCGTGAAAGACTGAGCAACACTCGTAACCGTGCCGCCCGTACCTGTGGCGCTGATCGTGATGGTTCCCGGCCCGTTCGTAACCGTCGCGCCAGTTCCAGCCGTTATGAGCGCATTTTCCCAGACCTGCGCTACTGCGTCATAAATCAGCAGGTTGCCGGATGCAGGCGCTGTTACCACAACATCGCTAAGGTCTTCAAGATCATAGCCAGGCTGAACGGTAACGAAAATTTCGCCGACAGCCGGATTCGCATTGATACAAAATCCCACGACCACATGGTGAATCGGTGCCGCCGGTGGAACGTTGGTAATCGCGCCTGGCGTCGCTGATAGATACAGAACGTCGCCGTCTGTGAAGGCGCTTGTGTTTAGACCGCGCACCATCCCGCTGATCGTAATATAACCTTCTTGGTTATTCGCGATCGGCTCCGTCACCAAACCAATGACTTTTCGCGCCAGCGACGATGCCCCAGTCGCAACAGCCAGTTCAACCTTTGGCCGCTGACCTTGAGCGCCAGAAACATAAACGACCTGCCCGTCAACCAGAGCGCCGCCAGACTTATTGACGACACGAACCACCTGTTCTTGCCCGATCTGGAGCGTGACGTTGCCGCCCCTCAGATTCAGATCAAGAGTGCCGTCTGTTTGGTTCCAAGCCAGCCGACCCGGTGTGTTCGTATGGGGTCCGGTCTGGGCAAAATCAATGTAATCGGTAAACACCGAATTATTGTTTTCAATGGCTGGGGATAGCGCCGCCAACGAATTTTCGTTAGCGACACGCTCAATCGAATCCAGCGCCTGTTGCGCTTTTGTGTCAGCCAGACCAGCGGCTAAAACCGCGTCATTATATCCGGTGGTGTTGATTTCATCAACAACAGAAAACAGCGTTTCAAACTGTTTAACGGTTTCATGATCAGGCAGAAACGATGCAAGCTGATTTCGGGTGAGTTTTAATTTAGCCATTAGTTCGCCAACGGTTCGATTGCCGCCTCTAGCCGCAAGAACGATAGATGAGCCTGTGAGTCGCCCTTAAATCGCTGTATGCGCCAGTTTCGCATTGCGCCCTGGCGGAACCACCGCAGCCGCTTTGCACGGTCCCCTTGGCTTCCAGCGCCGATATAGTTCTCTTGACTGTAAGTCTGCCCGTCAAGCGAATAGGACGTGGAAATCTGCGGATTTAAACCGAACGCGACCCGGCCCGTGAGGCTGACCAGCTCCAGATCGTAGATGATCGCGCCGCGCCCGTCGTTATACAGGATCAGCGTTCCAAATTCCCAGCGCGTGATATTCCCAAACTGGGATGAAATCGAATCGTCCAGATAGCCGTGATTAACTGACTCCGTGTCACCCACCAGCCACTTGTCGTAACACCAGACCAGATTACGCGCCCGATACTCTGAGAACCCGTCAACGCCAGACGTTAGCGTAAACCAGACGGGTTGACCCAGCGCCGACGATGCTGCCGCGTCGTAAACGATGGTTCGATCAGGGAGGTGAATCCAGAGGTGTTGATGCCCATCGTCTGCCTTGGCTTCCATCTTCACGGTCGCCAGTTCAGCCTCGGTATAACCCTTGAGCAGCTGCTCAATCTCGCGTGTCGCGATCTTAACCGTACCCGAATTCGCACCCAAAAATACCGAAATAGTCTCGTTGCGGCCCGATCCAAGGAACGCAACAGCATCTAGGTAAACCGCGCAGGCAAATGTGCCAACGCAGCCCTTCATGATTTGAGCGCCTTCAATCCGCCGGAACGGGAAGAAATCGCCGCCCACGTTGTCGAACACCTCGATCGTGTTTCGGTTCAGCGCATAGACCTCATTGCGGACTTTCAGTAGAGCGACGACCGGATCTGGATCGGCTTCTGAAGATCCGTATTTCAGCGGGTTGACTTGCGTCGGATCGTTCAATTCGGTGACGATCAGAAATTCACCGTCTGTGGTCATGAAATAACCGTCGACCCAGACAAAATCTATCACTGTTCCCAGATCGGGATCAGTCACCTGCGTGAGCGTGGTTTCATCCCAGTAGAATAGCGAGCCTCCAGAGGCTATCGCCAGCCGATCAAACGAATAGTCGAACGTAACCAGCCCAGACCCGCCAACGTCGCCCAGCGTCGAAACTACGCCGCCCGAGGATATCTTAACCAGCAATGTTCCCATGACGCGGTAACACTCGCCGCGCCAGTTGATCCCGCCTCGGTCAATACCTGGTCCAGATCCGAACGTGACTAAACCGTCAGCCGGTCGCAGATACCCCGCCGAGATACCCGACACCGTAGGAACCGGGATCAGGTTGACGGGATATGATGTGCGAATGTCCGGACCGTTGTCGGTGTATATGCCGTTCAAGATCGGGATTTGCGTCACGGTTAGATACCGCCTTCGCCCGTCTGGATATACAGGGTGGTCGTCAGCGCCGAGATATGGGCCAACGTGTCGTCACCGTCGCCCTTGGAAACGACGATCTCGCTGCCGGCGCGGACTGGCATGTCAGCGGTGGTTGCCGTTTGAGCGCCAGCGCCGATCCGCACAAAGCAGACGTTCGCGCCGTTATTAACCAAACGAACCGACTTGGCCTGAGAGTCAAGCGAGACGGACGCGGACGCTGCGCCAGAAGATGCCGTAAGATTTTGGCCGCGACGTGGTTGAAATGCTGCTTTAATGGACATTTTGATTTCCTATCCGACTCGATACCAAACGTTGACAACATCGTCAAAGCGTAGGCGGAAAAATGCGTTTGCCGCAAGCGTGGTCGGTGCGCCTGTTACGGTCGCGCCATTGCCAGAAACGGTCAAGGTGGTGACGATCTGGGTGCAGACAACCAGCACCTCCTGCTTGTCAACACAGTTAGCCAGAGCGGGGAGAACAATGGCTCCGGTGGCGAAAGTCGCCGTTGGCGTCAAGATCAGCCAGATGCTATCAGATCCGTCTGTAATCTGAACGCTGAACGCTGTGGCCGATGGCGCTGCGTATTGCGTGATCTTGTCGTCAGATGCCGTGATGCCGTCTTGCATAAAGGTTTTGATCACCGCCATAGACGCCTTGCGAGCGTCACCGTTTGCGGCCTGATAAATCGGCACCTGATCGCTGGAAACAACATCATCAACAGCGGTTAGTTGGTTGATCGTTGGCATGGAAGAATCCTATTCAAAAACGATTTCGCCATCTTCGCCAGCCAACAATGGCAGGGTAGGAGGCGGGAAAAATGGGAAGTCAATGTTGTACGACCTCAGACCAGCACCCACCGGCAGCGTCTGCGGGAATTGCATTTCTGGCGGCATAGCAGCCCGCGACATTAACGTGTTGTAGGCTAGGCGAGCCGCTGCGCTGGTCTGTAAGGAAATCGCCTTACCGTAGCTTGGCGACAGCCTGAGAGCCAGATTTAGAATGATTGCCTCGTTCGCGGAATCGGGAACACCCGTTTCGGCGTCGATGTTCGAATTTTCAGGACTGGACGGGATAGGATACCCCAGACGGATCCCGATAGCGTTCCAAGCAGCAATCATCGAATCCATGCGGCGCAGTGCGCTTTGCAGCTGCTCCGGGGATAGGTCGAAGACGTAATCAGCCAGGCCGATTTCCTCTAACGCCGCTTCGATGAATTGCCGCTTGGAGTAGCTCATTTACTTGGACTTCTTGGGTGGCTTCGACATTGCCATAGGCATACCCTTAGCACCCTTAGCGGCCTTGGCAGGCTTACCCTTAGCTTTACCATAGTTCATCATTTGTCAGCCCTCAAGCAAGTTAAGCAGGCCAACATTTCTGCTGACCTGCTTGGTTGATTAACCGATTCGATATGCAACAAAGGTGTCAGCGGCAGTTTTCCGAAGACGGAAACGTGCAGACGCACCAGACGTTGCAGCAGTTGCAGCAGAACCCACAATGGTGACGCCTGTGTTGACCGTGATGGTCAAGGCAAACGCAGCCAAAGTGATAACGCTAAAGTCAAACGAATCACCAATCGCCCACTCGGTTGCCAAATCAAGGTTTGCACCTGTTGGCAGCTGGATGCTGCGAGTTGTGGTTGGGGTTGCCGTAACGATGCCCACCAGCACATTGGCTGCTGTGGCAATCATCGAAGCGCCGTCTGCAATGTCAGCAGGCGCACCCTGAGGTTGCCAGTTGCCATTGTTGCTGATGTCAGGAGCGACACCCACTGCGTAATAAGCGCCCGATGCACCAGCTTCGATAGTCACGCTGGCAGCATTGGTAAACGCGCCTGACACATAGGTGGTATTATTAACCGTGCTCAACAAAGTCCGTGAAACAGGATAATTGGGGAAACCAATTTCTTGAAACACAGAAGCTGGCGACAGGGATTGAACAGCGATTTTCTCGCCTGCTGGCACAGCAACAGTTGTATTACCTTGAGTAAAAATTACGTTGTAGCTCATGATTGCACCCTCTGTTAGGAACAAAAGATCGGGGAGAGCCGAAGCCCTCCCCTTTCCGTTAGCTTAGGTCTGCGAGAACAGCATGATCCCGGACATTTCGGGCTGCTTATTTACAACACCAAACAGGGTATCAAGGCGATACTTGGTCTTCATGGTGTTGAGGTCGTACTGCTTCTGCATAACCAGTTCAATGCCCTGATCAGTCGAAGCCCGCATGACAGCCGCGCCTGCGTCGGTAGGCACTGCGTAACGGCCTGGGAGGATTTCCAAGCTGTCCTTTTGCCAGAAGGGGTTGGCGTAGCCAGCAACGGTGTTCAAGAACACGATAGCCGACGTGGCCGACTTCGTACCGATGGTGCAGTTCTGGTACTGAGCCGAGGCGTCCGAAGCGACTTGGTTAGAGATGATAGGAGGAGAGATAACCATCGTGGTGCCGTTCGTCACCGAGATAACACGGAAGGTCTTGAGCTGGCCCGTGCTCTGCTTCGTGATCGCGTGGACGTTGAACAACGTAGCGATGGTGAAGCAGTCGCCGGCAACAACGCCGGTCGTCGAGGAAACGGTGACGGTGTCGTAACGGTTATCAACGTTTGCCACTTCGCCCGTCGAAGCGGTAGAGGTCGCAACAGGGACGTAGTAGTTCAGACCAGCGTCGGCAGTGCTGATCGTGATCGAGCTACCAGCGGCAGCAGCGATACGGTTGGCATAGTCGAGCTTGTAGGTGTCGAACGATGCAACAGGACCGACGTAAGCCCGCTCATAGGCAGCGTTGGACTTCGGATTGCCGAACGAACGCGAGGCAACCTGAAGGTTCGATGCCATACCGTTATAGTCGCGAGTAGACAGCGCGAGATAACGATCATAGTCGGGAACGCCGCCTTCGTTCATGATGGCTTCGCACTGGGCGACGTCATCAAAGCCAGAGGCTGCGGCGGTGCGCTTAACAACCAAAGTGCCTTGCAGCGAAGCGACGTTCATGATCGCGACGTTGATATCAGAGGCAAGCTTCTGCTTGGCAGATTCACCGAGGCGCTTCTCTTGCAGAGCGTCGCGCAGTTCGGTAGCGGTCAAGATGAACGGAACCGACTTGCTGAAGCCCAAGGTCGAAGGCACGGCAAGCTGCGTGAAGTCCTTGAAGTTCGACGTCATATCGGTGCCAGTGAACGACTGGGCGATATAAGGCTGTGGACGCCAGATGATGTTGCCGGTCCGCTCCATCATGGTGGAATCGGTGTTGTAGATCGAGACGTTACGGCTCAGAACCAGAGCGTCGTTGAAGCCTTCGAGGATTTCCTCAAAAGCGACCCGCTCCTCTTTGTTGAATGCGTTAACCATTTCTCATAGTTCCTATTTTGATGCCTCGCGCATTTGGCGTCTGAATGCCGTAACTTTTGTAAAGTCTCCGGTCTTTTCAGCGTCTGCGCGAAGGCGTTCCAGTTGATTACCCACCGAACCTGAGACAGCGCCCGTGCCGCGCACGGTGCCTTCAGGCGGTGGAGGTGATTTGCGGTTACTGACTTTCAACTGAGTCTCCAGTTTCGAAACCGCGAAAGCGAATTTCACAGGGTCTGTAATCGAGCCGAGTTCCTCAGCCTTCTTTGGGTTTTTGCCCAGCGCGTAAATCACAAGTGCGGGATTTTCCGCACCCTGCAAAATAATACCTTGCTGCGTTACGTTAAGTTTTTCCTTGGACACGTCTTCCGCGTCCTCGAAATCCTTGACCTTAAGTTCGGCCTTGGCCTTACCGTATCCGTCTAGCTTGGCTTGCCATGCCCGTTGCTGATCAATCTTCTCAGCTTCGGCCTTGGCGTTTATCTCGTCGACCTGGCGTTTCCGCTCGTACCAACCAGACAGTTTTTGCTCGAAATCGTCAGCGTCATAATCGGAATCTTCAAGCGTTGGCTTGCGGCCCTGCTCGACGGTTTTAACCGGCTCGACTGTGGCCTTTAGCTTGTCTTCAAGTTCCCGATTCTTCTTTTGAAGATCTCGGTGATTCTTACGCAGTTCGCGGACCCATTCCGGTGCTGCGGTATTCTCGTCGGCGGGGGGCGGTTCCTCGCCAATGGTAACTACGATTTCGTCGGGTTCGTCGTCCGCTTCAGGTTCCGGTTCGCTGGAATTGGTCTCAGCTTCCGGTTCGTTTGATTCGGTTTCGACTTCGATGATCTCTTCGTTAGCCTCTGCCACTTCGCTCATAAAATTACCCACTCATCCGGTGCGGCTGGATGGAAGCCATGTCGTACCATACGACAATCTCTGCGTTACGTCAAAATCCCGATAGCCGCTAACAGTTCGGCTGCGTCCTGCTCGGTCGTGAGAAGGAGCAGATCCAGCGCGTCCTGCTCGTCTTGCAGATACTGGCGCATGATAGCCGCCGCCGCTTGTATATCATCGCTTAGGTTCTGACGTGTCGTGATCTCTCGATCGAGCCTGCCCAGCTCGCGCTCTAATGTGCCGATCGCGATTAGGTCTTGGCTGTAGTCGTAGATTTTCTTGGCTGCGCGTTTGACGACTGGCCGATCTGAATCCGCCAGGACAGCCCGCGCGGCTTCGATTTCTTGGGGTAGGGCGAACCTAGCTTCGAGCCTAGCCCGCTCATTAGCCCAGCCCTTATTGCCGCCAGGCCCACCACCGCCAACGTCAGCCGGTTCTGCTAGCAGCCCGAACGATGCGCCCCAGGCACCGCCGAACGATTTGCCCCAGTCTATACTGGTCCCCACGGATTAGCCTCCGTTCCCGATCCGTCGACGTCCAGACCGTTGATCCTTGCGATGTTGACGTCAGGCGGTGAGGCGTTCATGGCTGCGACAATCGCTGCGGCTAGGCTTGCGTAATCAGCCGCCGAATTCAGCTTCTGGCCCATTGTTCCGTTGTCGTTAAACTGCGCGGCCAATGCGCTCCAGACAGCCGAAGCCAGGCTTTCGGGAGATAGGATAGATTGGCCGGTAATGTCTGCCTCAAGCCGCCCTGTGGCGTATGGAACCAAGGATAGTGATCCCGCGCCCGATAGCGCAGCTTGGACAGACGCAAACGCCGTAAGCGTCGCTGCAACCGCGCCAGAACCCGTCAGGTTATTGCTGATCAGTTCTAGCTTGCCGACCAGTGTAGGTGGCGGCGTGACGTCGCCCGCGCCCGTGATGGACGCGATAAGCTGGGCAATAAGCGTCAGGTTGCCGTTGGTGATATCGCCCGCGCCCTCTAGGTTCGCGTCGGTAGGCAAGCCGCCCGCTAGATTACCCTCAGATACCCCGTTGCCGTAAATCTGATTGCTTGACCCGATACTCCCTGCTTTTTGTGGGATGAAGAACGACAGGGTTGGATAACTGCCATTTGGCAGCGCGTATAGTGTCAGCGCCGTGGTTGTTTCGTCTTGCATCATCCGGCTGCGGCGGCGACCGGATTGAACAAAATTACTCTGATTTCCGGATTGTATGGCATTTATAGCCGATCCGCCTCCGCTAAACCTTAACGGAAGTTTGTTGAAATTAGAGTAATTCCCTACAAGCATCTTAACCCCACGCTACGTCAAGAGAGCCGTAAAAAGCCGTGTTGATTGGGGTTGCTGCGCCCGCGTACATCAGCCATTGCAGATTGGCACCGTCAAAAATGCGAGGCATTGATGGAAGTTGATTGACCAAATCGCGCTCGGATGCTACGCCGATAGTCGTTATTGGAAGCGTAAAGATTGGTTTTGCAAGAATAACAACAAGCGAACCCGAAGTCATCGTGGCAGATAGGCTGATAGTCTGAATGGACCGAATGCCCGTATCGCCCGATGCCAGCGGCATGAATGGACCGTACTTACCCGCACCCGTTCCGGTATGGACCAGCGCCCCAACAGGTGATGCCGTGTTGGCCGTAGGCAACAATGGACTTGCGGGGGTCAAGCGGCCCGACGTGCCCGCCGCGTTAGTGTAACCTAACTGGATAGTTGGCGTACCCGCGCCCATGACGACCGAGGGCACGATAAATGCCTGTAGGCCAGCGCCTGTGGCGTAACGCGGCAGGGTTTGCGTACCCGTGAACGACTGAGCGCCTGTGGTGGTCACTGACGACACGGTGAACATCGCAACCTGATCGACCAGCATCATTACGGCTGGAGCACTCGTAGCCGCACCAGAGTAGGCCGAGACGTTCAAGACGTTCTTAATGGATGGCGCGACGGCACCGCCTGTATAGAGACCGTTGGGGGTTGCCGTGCCAGTGATCGACTGCGCGGTCACGGTCTGAGAAATATTGACGTTATATGTGCCGCCGTTGTTGGCACCCGTACCCGTACCCAGCGAGGTGATGAATGTTCCCGCCGTGACGCCCGTGCCTGAGAGCAGCATACCGATTGTAAAACGGTTTGTGCCGTGGGTCGTGTCGGTAAACACCGTGCCGGAGATCGAGCCGCCTAGAGCCGCCGTCGTGGCACCGATTGACGTTGTGTCAGACAGCGCTTGAAACGCTAGGTTCGTCGTCGATCCATGCGTCGAGTTCTGAAACGGATTGCCAGCGCCCGTGCTCAGATCGAACCACTGGCCTGCAACCTGTGCGGTAACTGGTAAGGCGTTTTTGTTCCAATCGGTGCGGTTAAACTGCCCCGCAGTTAAAGCCGCGATAATTTGATCCATTGACTGAAGAGCCATGAGTTATCCCCAAATTGTTTGAATGGTTGCGATAAAACTACCCGCCGTGATGCCGTTTTGGCCGCTGTTCACCAGCATGGACAAATAGGCGTCATCTTGAATGACAGGTAGGTCTAGAAAATCTGTTACTGGCGTTCGCTCTGCGGTCGTTCCAATTTCGCGCAGATTGATTTGCTCTAAAGGTTTTACCAGCACAAACGCCAATAGCCCGATATCAGGCGCATCAAATGTCACTGACAAAATACGGCGCACTCCCGTATCCCCCGGTGCCAATGTCAGGAAGGGGTAGTTGCTATTGGCCTGCGCCACAAAGCTGTTGTTGCCCGTCGCCAATTCACCAACGATTGAGGCCGACCCACATGTCTGTGTTGGGCTTGTTTTTGGGATTTCGTTTTGGTTCATGTAGGTGAAACGGAAGGTCGGGTTGCCAGTGCCAAGCAAACCCGCCATTTGAACGGCCATGACGCTGACGCCCTGACCCGTAGGGTATCGAGGCAGATCATCATTCTGAAACAAATATTGCTCGTCGGTGGTGCCTGTGTCTATGAACGGATAATAAAACAAGTAATCCATCAGGATCATTGGGCCGTCAATTTTACCGTTGGTTGCCACTGGAGTTACTGTAAGCGTTTTCAAATACGTCTTATACCCCAAGCTAGCGACAGGCTGATTATGGGGAATGCCGCCAATAACCGATTGGCTCATGGGCAAGCCTATCAGAGGTGACGAAGCGTAATAGAATGGAATAGGATTGCCGGGGGTGAGCGTGGTATCAAACCACGCGCCCTGACCAGACGTCGCCGTGAAGTTCTTGCGGAACGCACCGATAAAGGTTTGTCCGTTTTCCTCCGCGTCCACCAAATCTTTGTAGGATCTGATCGCCACTATTTCACCTCTGACGTGCCGCGTAATATCGCCGTCAGATTTGCTAGCACCGCAGCCGCCGTGTGGCCGCAAGGCTTGTAGACAACACTATCGACCAGAAACACTGGGCCATCGCACTCAACGCATGAATACAGAGGCTCGTCGCCATTAGCTAAATTTGGCTGGCTCATTCTTAGGTTTCCGTCACTGTAAGCGAGGAAGCGTTAAACTGAGGCTGGATGCCGGACGCAACGGCTAGCGAGCTGTTCAGCGGACCCGCATAGAGCACGTTACCAACGCCCGTCGCCGCCGTACCGATAGCAACGTGAGTGAGCGTAGCACCCGAAGCGCCGCACTGGGGGAACTGAACCAGAGCCGCGTTTACCGCCGTGTTGGTGGCGACAGTCCAGCCACCCGAAGTCCGCACGACTGCGACACGAGTATAATTCGTGTATCCTGTCTCGTTGGTCTGCTGACTATTGCCGGTGCCTGGATCAGCCGTGTGAAGGCTAAGATACAGGTTCGTCAAAGGCGATGCCGCTGCGTTGTCTGCAATGGTTGCCCAAGCGGTGGCGTTAAACAGTAGCTTCAATAGATTGTTACAAGTAGTGATCGACTTGGCCACAATGGCTCCTTATGCAGCTACTCAATGCCGACGATTCGGCCTTTTTCGCGTATAACACGTTTTGGGCTTTTTACAGCCTCTATAGCACCTTTTGCGTTCTCTTGCTGAGAAATCGTCATGTGCTCGACGACAGACTTAAATTCGCTGACGCCTTCCGCCAGGCCATCGACCGCTTCGGCAATCGCCATCGCAGCGTCTGCTTCGGGATGGTTCGGCTCTTCCTCGGGCGGTTCTGGCGTCTCTAGCTTGCGGATCTTGGTTTCTAGATCGACCCGCAGAATGTCGATCTCGACCTGGGCCTTCTCGCGAGCGAGAGCCATCATCTCAGGATCTTCGGCTGGGGCCGCTGGAGCCGCTGGAGCAGGCGCAGGCGCTACGGGTGCCGCAGCCGCTTGAGGAGCCGCCTGTGGGGCCTCCTGAGCCGCTACGGTGCCCTCAATACCCGCCAGCGTCTCCAGCGTCTTTGCCTCGGTCAGCTTCGTGTCAGCCGCCGTCTTGAGCGCCTTGGCCTCGGCTTCCTTGGCTGCGCTTAGGAGATACTGCTGCTGAGGATCAGGCTCCTGATTCTGAGCCGCTTCAGCCATCGCCGCCGCCTCTTCCTCGTTCGGCTTGATCACACCCATCTTGACCATTTTAGAACGGAAGTAATCGCGCACGTCGCTGATGCCCTCGCCTTCCATGTTTAACATCGTCATCGCCTGCAACACCTGGGCGGTCTCGGGATCGGTCGTGATCGCCAACATATTCGTCAGGCTGCGAACCGTGGAACTGCGCTTGCTAGACGACGATGGCCCGACGTCAACGGTGATATCAAAATCGGCGCTGGACAGATCGTTCTCGGTCTCGGTCTCGCCGGTCTTCTCGTTGATCACTGGACGCATGAGTTCAATTTTCTTTAGGGTGCCGTCACTAGCGATACCCTTCATCTTGCGGCCTTCCTCGACAAAAATGTCTTTCGCCATTGACAGCCAGATCTCACCGGACCGCTTAATCGCCTTCGCCATGTTCGTGACGTAGATCTGCGTTTGCATGTCCAGCTTGTTCTGGATCATCTCAATCGCTTTAGCGCTGATATTCGAAACGACCTTCTCGCCCTGCTCCTGATTGCCCAAGACGTCGCGCATGTCCTGTTCGGTGATCTGTAGCAGCGCCGCCATTGCCGGCGGGATTTCCGGTGCCTTCGTGTAAGCCGTCGGACCAGTCAGCGCCTGCTGCCCGTCTTGGCCGGTGACAGGGTTGATCAGCAGGTATGGGTAATTTTTAACGTTGTCCTCGGACCACATCACCTGGTGGCCCGCGACCTGCTCAGGGAACAAGATAGGCTTAGACACCGATGACAGCGCCGAGATCTCGGCCAGCTTCGACAGCTGCATGTTCTTCAGCCGTTGCGCGTCCTTCGCCAGGCGCACATGGCCCATGAACCGTTCGATATTATCAATATACCAACGCTTGCCGTAAACAGGCACGATCGGGATATGCTTGCCCGCGATAAAACCGCAGTCCTCCAGCACACCGCCGCCGCTCAAGATCCACTTGTGGACCCGTTGACGCTTCACCCGCTTCTGGCGCACCTTCACCGACCCAATAGCCGCCAGCTCGGCCAGCTTCTCTTCGGTGAGTTCCGAGTCAGCGTATCGTTCTTCCTCGCCGCCCAGATCGCGGTAGACGTGAATCAGTTCAGCTTTTTCTTCAACCTTGTAATATTCGCACACATAGACGATATCCGGCGTGAGCCAGTCAAATTCGGTGCGCTCAATGTTCTTCTGCCACGATGCGGGAGATTCCTTGTACTGCGCCTCGTAAGCCGCCGGCGTCATTGCCGTGAGCACATACGCTGATTTCGCGTCGGCCTTGTCCTGGCGCTTGGCGTTTAGGTCAAAAAACACGCTCGAATCAGCGTCAAAGATCGGCTCGATCCTGATCCGCTGCTTTTCGTCTTCCTCGTCAGCCTCATCCTCATAAACGGTACGCAAACGCCAGGCACCGAACCCGCCGCCGACAGCCTCCTCAAACGCATTGTCGTAAGCCTCCTCGGCTCCACTGTCCTGCTCGTCA
>Ga0181364_1000133_pt1 | contig 12983 bp, 25 predicted proteins | sample Fa13NDMM110SN_FD_130108 | JGI IMG/M metagenome (GOLD analysis project Ga0181364, IMG submission 130108) | Freshwater viral communities from Lake Michigan, USA - Fa13.ND.MM110.S.N | ecosystem: Environmental > Aquatic > Freshwater > Lake | place: USA: Michigan | collected 2013-09-24
AAGGTGACATGGCAATATCAACTAATGTATACTACAACTATAGCCATTATGAAAACAATGTACTACCAGATGCTAAAGTAATGAAAGAAATTATGTATGCATATAGTCTTGGATTAATTAGTCTTTATTATAATAATACAGACGATGGAGATAAAGAACAATCATTAAACCAAAAAGAAGATGGAGATTGTTCTAGCGGTGCGTGTAAACTATAAACATATGAAAACAGTATTAAATTTTAAAAACGTAGACACTACAAAGCAACCTTTATTTCTTGGAGAAGATTTAAATCTCCAAAGATATGATCGGTTTAAATATCCAATATTTTTTGAGTTGTTCAAAAAACAAAATGAAAATTTTTGGTGGCCTCACGAAATAGCATTGGGCAAAGATCGTAGTGATTACAATAACTTAACAGACACAGAAAGATTTGTTTTTGATAGTAATTTAAGATTTCAAACTCTTGGTGATAGTATGCTTTCCAGAAGTATTCATTCCCTTAAAGATTATGTAAGTAATCCAGAACTTGAAATTTGTATGAATACATGGGCTCAATTTGAAGGTATTCATAGCTATTCTTATTCTTATCTTTTGAATAATGTATATCCAGATGCCACGAAATTCTTTGATAGCATTATGGAAGATAAAGAGATCACAAGTCGCGCAGAGTTAATCAGAAATAATTTTGATAAAATTCTTGGTGATGATGAAAAGAAAGATCCTAAACAAAAGATTTTTGATGCCATTCTTTCTATTAATGTAATGGAAGGGCTTGTATTTTATGTTTCCTTTGCTTGTTCTTTTTATTTTGGATATCGTGGCAAGATGGAAGGCAATTCTAAAATTATAAAATTCATTCAACGCGACGAAGCATTGCATTTTGCTGTAAGTCAAAATCTACTTAAAATATTAAGAGATGAAGATAAAGAAGGTTTCACAAGTATAGTGAAGAAAAGTGAAGATAAAATCTACGCTTTCTACGAACAAGCTGCCAAGAACGAAAGTGAATGGTCACAATATCTGTTTAGTAATGGCAGTTTACTTGGATTAAATGCTGAGGTTTTAGATGGTTACTCTAAGTGGCTTTGCGATAGCAGACTCAGAAGTTTAGGGTACAAGAAGATATTTAACCAAAAAGACAACCCTATTGGCGGATGGCACGACAGTTATTTGGATAGCAGTAAAGTACAAGTTGCTCCTCAAGAAACTGAGATTTCTAGCTATAAAGTTGGCGCAAGAAAGACAGACATAGAAGACGAAGATTTTGGCGATTTAAAACTCTAATAGTTATATATAAATGTGTAATTATCTACGTGAATTTAGATATTACAATGTTATTTAATCTCATTTTAGGAGCATTATCCTTCTTGGGTGGATGGTTATTTACTAGAGTATTCTCTCTTTTCGATAAACAAGAGAACTTAATGAAAGAAATTAATGATAAAACGTTTAGTGATTTTATAACATTAAGAAAAGAAATGGAATTAGAAGGTAGAAAACACCAACAAGAAATAGCAGATCTAGCTTTAAAAATTTCAACTACTTATGTAACAAAAGAATCATTCGAAACTTATTTTGATAGAATCGAAGCTAAGTTAGATCGTAATTTTGATATAATTCAAAATCATTTTAATAGAAAAAATTAATCTTTTCCAGCCGAAGGATGCTTCTTTCCTTTGCGTTTCTTACTCCAATTCTCAAAATACTTTTCTTTAACTGGATCTTTACCCATTTTATCTTTTCTTTTAGCAGAAAGCTCTGCGCTTCTATCCCATAAATCACCCATGCTACCTTTTCGTTTACCAACAAACTCACTAAATTGTCTAGCACTACAATCTGCTTTTAATGTTCCTTCTGTATTTAATTCTGGAGCAGTAAATATTCTATTCCACTTTATATTCTTATCATCAATATACTCATGCTTATCATGCACACTTTGAATTATACTAACAATCTTTTCAGTTTTTGGATGTTGATATAAATATTCTGGCATAATATATTATACTTTAGATCTCATTAATTTTATAATTAAAATTATCATTGTCTTCTGTAACCCATTTGGGGTTATCTTCTACAGTAAAAATATAATCATTAACTTTTCTTTGAATGAGAGTTTCGTTTGGCTTTGTAACAAAACTAGCATCAAAAATTTTCATTCTATTATTTGGTTGTATTGCATAATTACCACTGTCTAATTCTAATACATGCCCGCATTTGTGTTCGTCTGGTGTTTCACTATAACCAAAATTAGTTTCGTTTAATTCTGCATGAGCCCAGTCTAAAGTAAAAAGATATCGTCCAAGTCTTTTGCTTCCAGTGCGATCTAAATATTGCATTTTAGCATTTTTTAAAGCATAAAATTGATTAACACTAATATAATAACTAAAACTATCCCATAAAACCAATTGATGCAAATCTTCTTCAGGAACTCCTTCTTTTGTACAAAAAGCACTTATCGGAGCTCTCCACCATAAACCTCCATCTTGCATCATAAAATGAAATAGAGGAGATCTGTTTGGTAATGAAGCAACCCCAAAAACTACACAAGGAAAATATTTATCATGGCTATCTTCTTGATTTCTAAGAAAGTTACCCCTCACATAACATTCTATCGGTGGAATATTAGCGTTTAAAAAACTCATTATTTCTTTTCTATATAATATACACTTTTCTTTTTACCAGAAATTTTAGTTATATAGGCTTTTGCTGATTTTAATCCATCTTCTGTTAATGGAAATACTCCATGTAAATAGTTATCACTCTTTGAGTGAATTGCGTAGTATTTTTTTCTTTTAACTTTTGGCATATTTTTTCTTTAGTTTATTTAGTTTATTTTCAAGTACATCAAGATTCTTTATTTCAAAATGTCCTTTTTGCACTAGAAACAATAACTGCTTTGTTAGTTGTTCTTTTAGTAATTCGTTCTCTTTGGACCAATCTAGAAATTCAATTGCATCAAGTCTATCAAGAATATCATTTCCTTGTCTTTCAATCCATTCACAAGTAAGAAAAGCTGTATTAGATTTACTTACTAAATCCTCACATTCTTGACAAGGCTTATTATTTTGAGGTTTTTTCATATTCTTCAATTAAAGATCTAAGTAATTTTAAATTATGCACATTCCAATTATCGCCAGTTTCGTCCTTATCCTTAATTAAAGAATCTTCCCATATATTCTTTTCTATTAATGCATCTAATACTTTATAAATCTTATCCATAATATATATTATAACAAATATATTGAAAAAAGTCAAAATCTAATGTAATATAACTATAGTTCCTTAACATTGGGCCCGAATTGGTTTCGATTTTAAAAATCGGAATTAAAATGCAAGTGGAGGTTGAATCGAGGACTCCTTAAAAAGTTTCAATTATATCAACTGCCAAAACAGCTAAATATAAAGGTCATATTTCCGCAAGAGTTTCTCTTGTTGAGATGACCGCTTCTGTAGCTTAAGTTACAGCGTGATACCCTTGACACATCTATTGGGATATTGCGTAATTAGATGTTTGAGCACAGTAAGTTTTTTTATTCTTATTATATTCAATATCAAAAATAAAATCGCTGAGTATGTTTGGTCTTTATCTATACAAAGCTAAAAACAAAAAGATCTAAACTTGTAGTATTTTAATTTAGATTATTAAAAGACCGCAGTTCAACTCTGCGCGGGTCCAAGTCATTTAAATAATTTAAAATCTTTTTTGTAGACGAATATATTCTTTGCGCCTAATCCATTTACATCATTATTAATATAAGTATAACAAAGACAAGGATACTGCTCTGGTTGATTTATGCTAGGATTATGAGGCAATACTAAATAACTACTTTTAAAGGTATCTATATGTTTTTTAAATTGATTCTGAGACTTTATTAATTTAAATGCCATTTCTATTACCAGAGAATATTATTTCGCAATTATCCTTAAGTTCATTAATAATATACTCTTTCATAGAAGTAAAATCAAAGAAATATAAGTGGCTTGGACCTAAATCATCATCTGTTATGATTTTATATTTATTAATGTCTTGCAAAATATCACATTTATTAATAATCAGTTTATTCGTTCCAGAAATCTTAATAGCTTGCTTTAAATGGTTTATTCTTAACCAATTGACTATTCTTTTTCGACCAGTAGTAGAACCAAATTCTTTTCCTAGTTCAATTATCTTATTGAGATAATCATCATTCCATAATGATTCTGGAAATAATGGATCTACTCCACTTTTAGTATCATAAATCTTAGTTACTCCAATAATATCTCTAATCTTCTTTGGGCTAAATCCAAGTGAACAAGCATTATATGGTAAAGTTTCACTACTGGTAACATATGGATAATCTCCATAATTAATATCTAACCAAAAACTTTGCGCCCCTTCACAAAGAATTTTTCCAGATAGTTCTCCATTCCAAAGATATTTTTTATCTAAATATGAGCCAGCAAGTTTTCCAACTCTAAGCATTTTATCCGCATATGCTGGAGCAATACCTTGACCAGTTGTACCAAGTTTAGGTTTTAAAAATTTAAGATCATATTGAATATGTCTTTGAGTAATAATATGAGCTTTTGGACTTACTTTAATTAAAGAAGTATCGAAGCCTTCTTTTTTTAAATATTCTATTTCATCAAAAAATTTGTCAATGTTGATAACGCAGTTTGGACCAATGATGCTAAGTTTATTTTGGAAAACTCCACAAGGAATAATATGAGTTTTATATTTTTTATCATTAAGATAAACTGTATGACCTGCATTGGGACCACCATTCCAACGACATACAATATCATAATCTTTAGCAATAGCATTACTTATCTTACCTTTGCCTTCATCTCCCCAAGCTAAACCAAAGATAATATCAACAAAATCAACTGGCATTTTTCTTTAACTGGGATTCGAAATAATTAGCTAATAGCTTTTGACAAAAATCTAAATCATTCGCACCACAACATTTTTTAAATTTTATATTTTTTAATGGACAAATATCATTTCTTCCCATTTTTGGCGCGATTCTGTGAATAGGCGCACCTTCATAAGCTTGAAGATATGGCTGAACAAAATACTCTAGTGGACTTTTAGTTTGTTCTGGAGCTTTTTCCTCGCTCATATTATGGATACTCTACAGAAGGTGATCTAATATCAAAGATACTTACTTCTTTTAGAAGACCAGTTTGATCTTCTACAACTAGATGACCTTCATTCTTGACTTCATATACTCTGCCATAGTAATACTTTGATTTAATATAATCAGTAATTACTACTACTTTTTTACCAAGCATCCTTCTTAGGATGTTTAATTTTAATTTATTCTGCATAATGGTAGTATATAATAGATTTAACTAAATATCAATTAAATTTTTGAAGTTTTATTTTATGGAATTTAAATATATCTTTAGAAGTAGAATCTAGATCATATTCATCAATATACAAGATTTTCTCTATGCCCATAGATACAATTACTTTAGCACAACAAGAACAAGGTAATAAAGTACAAGCAAGAATAAATGGTTTATCATATTTATTAATGCAAGCTAAAGCATTCATTTCAGCATGAATAACATATTTTCTTCTTTCTTCTCTATTCTCCCAAAATGATTTTGACATCTTTTGTTTTGGTTTTAATCCGTTATAACCAATACTTAAAATTCTACCTTCTTTATTCATAACACAGCATCCGACTTTTCTGTGTTGATCTTCTGATCTTTCAGAAGCGCATTTAGCAATATTAATTGCTAGCTCTTCAAATGTGATCCTCATAGCTTATGCAATTCTATCTTACCTTTTTTATTTATAGTAACATAACCACATTGTTTTTCGCAAAAACTTCCAGTATTAATATACTTGTTATCATTTTCTGGTAAATGAGTATGCCCACAAATAATACAATCGTAGTTATTTAACTCTACATATTTTAAAGCGTTCTTCTTAATATCTGAACTTTTTTCAACAAAATCATTTGTTCTCGCTTTGAATAGTCTAAAGAAATCATCTGCAAATGGGGTATAATGTCTAATTGTATAGTATATTTTAATAATAAAATTAGTTATCCATTTAAATCTAGTAAAATAAATATCAAAAATATCTCCATGAACAATTAATATTCTCTTATCTCCATATTGAATTGAATGTTCATCCTTGCAATTAAAACCAAGAAGAATACTCATAAACTCTGCTTTAAGAAAACAATGATTACCAATAAGGTAAATGATATTGCATTTCTTTGAAAGCTTTCTAAATTTGGAAAGGACTTTCCAATGTTCTTTATTTAATCTATGTAGATTGTGATGATCGAATAAATCACCAGCAATAATAATATTTTTAGCTTTTTGTTTTTTTAAAACTTCCAAAAGCAGATCAGCTTTACAGTCTTTGTCTCCTAAATGAATATCAGAAACAACCAAATAATCAAACTTTTCCATGAGCAAAACTTTCGTAAGCATTATTTGAAGTTGTTCTTACTGCTTTAATCTTACCATTCCAAAGTCCACCACGCATTTGTTCGATATTCCTAAAACCAAGATAACTCATTGCACTTCTAAGCCCGTTTGCAAAATCATATACTATATCTTCTATAGATTTGTTTTCTATAATTGGAATTAAAGTATTATCTCCTTCAACAAAAAGATTCTTTTTTGTTCCATCATATAATTCATAATCTTCTACAACATCTTGACTTGCCATTCCTCTATATTTAGCATATCTTTTCCCATCTTTTACAACAAGATTTTCATCATCTATAACATCAGATAGCCCAGCGAAAATTCTTCCACAAATTACGGCATCACAACCACTAGCTATAGCTTTAACTAGATCTTTTGGATAGCGAATACCTCCATCAGCAAGTATACTTGGCCTATGTTCTGGATTTGGTTCATTTTGTTTGAATAGATCTACTTGAGATAATTCCCAATTTCTTACTGCGTTCCAAGCGTAATAATTTCCAGTAAGACTTGGGCAACCAATTCCAGTTTTAATTTGAGTCAAACACATGGAACCTGGCCCAATTAAATGCCTAAATCCATCAGCTTTTAAATTAGCAAGTCTATGAACACTTTCTTTTGTTAAGGTATTTCCAACAATGATATCCTGCTTATATCCAGAAGTCTTATACCATCTCAAAAAATCTTCTAGATTTTTAGCTAATCCATTGGCGGTATCTACAAAATAAATATCAGTATATAATGAAGTATCTCTAATTCTTTCTACTGCATCTCTTAAACCGATTGCTGTGATGCAAAAATTACTTTCATCTCTAATAATTTTAGCCTTCTTCATTTGATCTTCTATAGACATAAAACGATGTAAGACTCCAGCTCCGCCTATTTTATTTATCTTAATACAAGATTTCACAGAAGAAACCGTATCCATTGGAGAAAGGACAATTGGTATATCAATATATTTATTTCTACTTATTTTAGTAATTGTGTCAACTTCTTTTCTAGAGTTGATATCTGAAAAATTTGGCAAAAGAGATATATCATCATAGCCTAATGCAACCATAAATTCTTTTTTCATATTTTATCTTTCTTCCATATATTCAACATCATCCATTCTTCTTTTTAGTTTTTTCTGTTGAATTGACAAAGTCTCAATTTGATCTTGCATTTCTTTAAGTTTTTTCTTGGCTTCTCTAGCGTCTCTTTGAGGTTTCATTTTAGCATTATAAGCATCATTTTTAGCTCTCATAGCTGCCCATATTTCATAAGCCTTCTGATCGTCACCTTTTTCTAAAGCCATAGCACCAAGCATAAAGTCTCCATAAATATTACCTTGCTCTTTTCCATTGTCTGAGCTTTTTTGAAAATATTCTTTAGATTTTTCTTCGTCTTTTCGAAAGCCATTACTTCCGTTACGCATATAAATTCCAATCATATCACAAGATCCAGAGTCTCCATTATCGGCTTTATTTAATAGATTTTGATCTTGAGCATTCAAATTTAAATTCAATAATAATCCTAAACCAATCAATTTAATTTTCATTAAACTGATTATATATCAATCTATAGTAAATTGCAAGTTAAAATTCAAATATAAAAAGGTCTTTATTCTCAAAGAAAAGGAGTTTTGTAGCATTCAATCTTAATTTGATCTCATCTTTTATTTGTTGTGGTAAAGATGTTAATTGTTTATAAAATTCATTTGCAGCGGTAATATTTGCCTGTTTTCTGCAAGAACATCCATGTATTGATGCATGGAAATGTACATAAAAACTTTGAATTATGTTATCCCTTTCCTTGAGATCAGTTAATCTATTATTCAATAGTTCATAAAAATTATTAGAAGATTCAACAACAATTATTATATTCTGTTCCATAATATTATATAGATATCTTACACATTATAAAATACATCATTAAACTTAAAATATATACACAAGATATATTTGCTAACGAAATTGCACCAAATAACAAACAAGTAATAATTGACAACCAAAAAGTAATACAATAAGGGCAAGATACCAATCTAGAAATGAAGCTATTATGACTAACAAGCAGATAATCTATATATTCTATAGCTGGAAAGCTCTTCTTGTATTCTAAAAATTTTCCTATTTTAAAAAAATTTGTTAATTTAAACAATTGAAAATATTCCGTAAATGCATGAGTTTTAAACCATACAATTAATATGCTGGCTGGAAATGTTGAAATAATTAATAAATCAATAAAATTCATATTGACACCTCATATATATATGATATAATCAATAAATACAATTTTCTAAATAAAATGATAAAACCAATAGGTATAACTGGATTTGCTAGATGTGGCAAAGACACCTTTTTTGATCTATTTACTAAATATTGCAATAAGAACAATATTAAAACCAAAAGAATAGCTTTAGCTGATTTACTTAAAAATGATCTAAAAGATTTTGTATATCAAAATTTTAATTTAGACATTTGGAGCGTAGACAACAAGAATAAAGAGTTCATTAGACCACTTATGCTCGTTTATGGTAAACTCAGAAGAGAATCTACTGATGGTAAATATTGGACAAATAAAGTCCAAAATCAAGTAGACGACTGTATCACTAATGGGATAATTCCAGTTGTAACAGATTTAAGATACGATGAATATCCACAAGATGAGTATTTTTGGCTTAAACAAAAGAATAATGGTTATTTAGTTTCAATCACATTAGCTAAAAACAAGCCAGCAAATAAAGAAGAAAGAGTAAATGTTACAAAGATTAAGAGATCTGCTGATTATAAAATCAGATGGAAGATTCAACCAGATATGGATACTTTGTATTCTAAATACGAAAAATATTTTAAGGAGATATTAAAAAATGCAACAACAAAATAACGATTTAGATTTGATTCTAAATATTAAAAACAATAATTGCAGCGATTCGCTAAAATCTTTGGAGGTTAAACATAGCGGGATTTGCCACCAAATGATAAAAAAATATCAAAGTGTATTGAATAACTTTGGTATTTCAAAAGACGAACTTGACGAAGAAAAGATTTTTGTAGTATACAAATCTGCATTGAATTTTAATCCAGATAAAAATGTTAAGTTTTCAACTTGGCTAGGCAATCAAATGAGATATTATTGCTTGAATCTTATAAACAAAAATCATTCTGGAATATCAATGGACGATGAAAACATAAAGTATATTTTAGAAAAGAACCAGATGGCCATACCAGAAAATTTTGATAAAGAAAAAATTGAATTGATACTAGATATTCTAAACCAGATGAAAGACAGGAGAATGTTTAAAATCTTTAAATTAAGATATTTTAATAAAACCAATAAAGTATTATCTTGGAACGCTATTGGTAAAAGATTAAAAATAAGTACTCAAACTGCAATTAATATACATAATAAAGCTTTAAAGTTAATTAATACAAAATTAAATAGTCAAAATTGTTTTGACAAGATTTAAAATTTAGATTATGATACTTTAAATTAAGGAGAAAACAAATGGAAAATAAAGAAAACAAAAGTGATTGGTCAAAAAGAGATATCGGTGCGCTATGGAAGCGTGAAGGAAAGAACCAAAAGTATCTTTCTGGTTACGTTAAAGTAGAAGGTTCTGATGAAGAAGTTAAAGTTGTTGTTTTTGCAAACAAACACAAGAAGGACAACGAAAGAGCACCAGACTATAGAATCTATATTTCTGCCCCTCTAGAAACTCAAGGTTCTGCTCAACCAGTTAGCGTAAAAGAAACTGTTCCAGCAGTAGTTAAGCCCAAGAAAGCAGAAAAAGCAGTAGCAGTAGAAGACGAAGATATTCTATGAGTTTAAGTATTAATGTACCTATCAACTCTGTAAGTTTTGGTCAAATATCCACTCTCTTTTTGAGAGAGTTGCATAAAAGAAATGCTGATATAAATTTAATTCCCATAGGGAATAATTTGGATTTATCATGTCAAGATGATGAACCAGTATTTTTTAATTGGCTGAAAGAAAAGAGCGTGGGTCACATTAAGAAAGTTAAACGAAGCGATAAAGGCTTCAAGTTATGGCATTTGAATGGTTCACTTGAAAGCTATTCAAATGACCAAACTTTATTTTCATTTTATGAATTAGATAGTCCAACTGCAGAAGAAGTCAATATTGTCAATAATCAAAAGTGTACAATATTTTCTTCTAATTATAGTTGCGAAGCATTTAGACAAATGGGATGTGAGAATGTAAAGTATGTTCCACTAGCATTTGATAAATATAATTTCAAAAAACTAGACAAGCAGTACTTTAACGATGGCAGAATCGTATTCAATCTTGTCGGAAAGCTTGAAAAAAGAAAAAATCATAAAAAAGTTATTGAAGCTTGGGTTAAGAAATTTGGCAACAATAAAGACTATATGCTACAATGTGCGATATTTAACCCATTTATTAAGATGGAAGATAATCAAACATTGATCTCATCCATCTTGATGGGCCAAAATTATTTTAATGTTAATTTCTTAAGCATGATGCAAAAGAATGGCATGTACAATGATTTCTTGAATAGCGCAGACATAGTAATTGGAATGAGTGGTGGAGAAGGTTGGGGATTACCAGAATTTCAATCTGTGGCACTAGGAAAATATGGGGTAATTCTAAATGCACATTCTTATAAAGAATGGGCTAATAAAGATAATGCTACATTAGTTAATCCATCTGGCAAAATAGAAGCATATGACAATCTGTTCTTTCATAGAGGTGCACCATTTAATCAAGGAAATATCTTTGATTTTAATGAGGATGAATTTATTAACGCTTGCGAATTGACTATCGAAAAAGTGAAGTCTCAAAAGACAAATAAAAAAGGTCTGGAACTTCAAGATCGATTCACCAGCGAAAAGATGACTGATAAAATTTTGGAATTAGTTTAACTACTGGGAGATAGGGGCGATGGTTGAGTGGTTTAAAACAGCAGTTTACTAAACTGCCGATGTAGAAATACATTCGTAGGTTCGAATCCTACTCGCCCCGATTAGTGTGTAATCATTATTATGAGCGATAAAAATGAAGCTCTTGCAATATGCTCTGAATTTGCAGAAGAATATGGATTTGATTTAAATGATAAACAGACAATAGTTGTTTATATGGAAAATAAATACGTAAACCAACTTAAAGATATGCTTATTCATAAAAAATATAGAATGTCCTCATTTCAAGTTTATGGTTGTAGAGCATTAGTTCAATTTATTCCAGAAAAAACTAAAAGCATTTTTGATTGACTTTAATATTATTTATACTATAATAATAGTATGAACAAAGAAATCTTTATTGAATGTGATTGCTACTCTGAGGGAATAAAACTTAATTATCAAGATGAGTTATTATATATTTCTATTTATCAAAGAGGTTTTAAACCAAGAACTAAAACTATTAAAGAAAAGCTAAGATGGATTTGGCAAATAATAATTAAAGATGTTCCTTATGATGATGAACTCATTATTTCCAAAGACAAGATAAAACAATTAAGTCAATTTGTGAACGAAATTTTGCCAAATAATAATCAATTTGTGAAGGAAAATCGGCCAAATAATATAGAGCTTAAAAGAGGAACTCTTTATAAAATGCAAGGTGAGGATATGCCGTTTAGATATGTTGAATATAGTAGCTTAGTAAATACTAAAAATGATGGGCTTTATCATTTTAAATATCATCAATTAAAAAATATTACTTTATCAAAAGCCAATTTAGATAAAGTAGAAAGAGAGGCCACTTCAGAAGAAATAAGAATATATAATCTAACTAAAAAAGAAGCAGATAAATTATGGAAAGAACAAAATTCTAGGAACTATAATTTTTATTGAATTTGCTAACAAAAAAACGCCAAATAATAGAGTCAATTTGTGAACGAAAAAAGTGCAAATAATAGTGCTGGTAAAGGAGATAAACCAAGAAATTGTTTCTCTCATAGTTTTAAGCAAAACTATAATAGCATAAAATGGTCAGAGGATAAGCACAAGTCGTTGATTAAAAAAGAATTAAAAAACAGAGATGGTTCATCTACATATATTTACAGATGACAGATCCAAAAAAAGTTTTACAAAATCGTGCAAGTTCTTCATACATAGCAGAATATTCTGCTCCAAAAATTGAGCTTGCTGATCTTGGTAAGCTACAACAAGTTAGACATTTAAATCTAAATAAAAAAATAGAAACTCGTTTAGAAGAAATTAAGACAGAGTATGATGCGTTAGTTTCCTTGCACGAATGGAATAGTTTTGTTGATAGTTTTGAGTGCAGAATAGAATGTATTATAGGTCAAGATTATTATTTATATGAGACAGAAGAAGGTAGAAAATTTCTTTCACTTATTCATCCAGATGACTTTACAATTAAGTATAAGTTCCACGGCACAACAAGGTTAAATAGCTTTGGATTTTTTGAAAAAGTATAATTGACAAATTTGACAATATATATTATATTTGAATAATGCGAAAAGGAGTTTGTTGTATTGTATTAAGTCTAACTGAACAAGATAATCCTATTAAGTTCAATACTATGACCTATGCTCGTTTCTCATCTATGGATAGGAAAGAAGC
>Ga0181364_1000135_pt1 | contig 12894 bp, 27 predicted proteins | sample Fa13NDMM110SN_FD_130108 | JGI IMG/M metagenome (GOLD analysis project Ga0181364, IMG submission 130108) | Freshwater viral communities from Lake Michigan, USA - Fa13.ND.MM110.S.N | ecosystem: Environmental > Aquatic > Freshwater > Lake | place: USA: Michigan | collected 2013-09-24
GCATCTTTTCTCATTCCTACTATGGTGTCTTGAAAACGATACTCACAACTATGGTTTTTACCCGCCGCCCTAGTGATGAATACCAACCTGCATTCTGTGCAATACCAAGCCGCACCAACTTCAACGATAGTGGTCTTGTCTGCGTGCCTTACGCGCACCTTGCCAAAGAAAGTTTTGATCTTCTCAAGCATCATGTGTTCTTCTCCTTGAGTTTGGCTTGCAACTCATCCATCTTTGCTTTCAGCTTGGGTGCGTATTGACCTACGCTAATAAGCGTTGACTTGATTGTGTTGCGGTTGTATCCGTACTCAAGGTTCTGCCGTAGTTCAAGATGTGCCGACCCAAGTAGTGCGTAGATTTTGTCTCGTTCTGATTTAAGTTTTACAACATCATGCTCTAAATCACTTATCACAATTTTGAACGCCTTGGCTTCGCAATGTCTCTCACAGGTGTCAGTCATGTGTTCTCCTTTACTTCTTTGTATGTGTTGGCGTAACGCATTGACCAACATGGCTGTGGTCTCCATATCAATAGGAACGGCTGCGTTGGGTTGAAGATATTTCAATACATCAATCATGCTTGTCCCCTTGCTCTGATTGCGGCGGCTACCATGTGGCAGTTTTGTGCTTCGGCTTTTTTTGCACAGGCTTCGCGTTCTTTGGCGGCTACCAGTTTGGCAAAGGCTTCAAAAGCATCGGTGTAATTCCAAAGGTCTGGGTCAAGTCCAGCCTTTCTAGCCATCTCAATAATTTCATCTTGTGTCATATGTCCTCCTTGTGTTGCGACAGTCGCTTCTCTAGCCTTTGAATTCTTTCTTCGTTGTAGTGCATGGCGGCATTGGCATACTCAGCCGCCGTTTCTGCTTCAAGCTTTCTGAGGTGTGCCTCTTGCAACTCGGCATAAATCACCTCGGAAATAGTCTTGGCTCGCAGTATGTCTTTGATGTACTTGATTGTTGTTTCTCTAAATGTCATGTGTTCTTCTCCTTGAGCTTGGCTTCAACTGCTCTAGCAAATTCCAACCACTTACTGCCATAGACGTTTGTGTCATCAAACATATCTAAAATTTCTTCAGGGGTCAGCCCAACCCACGGCTTTCTGTAATCCTGAACATCATCGTCTTCTTCAGTCATCGCAATCTCCTGTGTTAAATCTTTTGACCACCGTGTTGATGCAACATATCTGCAAACGTTGAAGTGTCAACGTATCTCTTACCTATGCCAACATCTTCTTCAGCAACATCTTCTGATGGCGCTGTAAAGGTCTGAACATCAAAGTGAAATTTTGGTGCGGCCACGTAGCAATTAAAGCCTTTCCACGAGAACTTGTTCAGCCCCCTGATGTGCTCACGCACAACAGCTACACGCCCATTTAAATACTTACGCTCGTGTTCTTCAACCAAGTGAATAATGCGTTTGGTAGAGCCATTTTCAGTAACAGATTTGTCTCGCCCTTTGAAGTACGCTTTTGTTTCTTTAGGGTCTACATAAAAAACTGCGCGGTGTTCATTACGTTCCACTGTGGTTGACCACATTGTGCGCTTGCTTAGCCACGTGTTGAAATAGTGCGCCACTATTTTTGAAACGTAATCTTTTTCTAAATCATTTCTACCCCAGTTGTAGACCACCCAAGACTTTTTGTTGTACATACCTGTAGGCGTTTGCACTGTATTGTTTGCAAGATAGTGCGTACACAATACTTCCCCACTTTGATTGACCGTTATGTAGAAGTTAACCCAAAGAATCTTATTGTCGTGCACATCCCGATAACCAAAACCACAGTTATAGATTACGCCAACTTGTTTGGCCACAAACCACGGACATTTCTTCTGCTTAATCGCAAAAAAGAAATCAGGTTGCATAAACTTTTTCTTATCTTTTACCGACTCCCCGTCATTTAAAGCCATAAACAAAATGGATGGTAGTTCTGCGTCACCATCAATAAAAGTTTTTTCTACGTCCTTATAAAAAAGTTCGGGTATTACTGACACGCCGTACTTCTTGAGTCCTTTGACATCGGACTTTGATAGATAAGACAACCTATCGTAATCAATCTCCATCGCATCAAACGTGTACTCTAACTCATCGAGTAGGTCTGAAAGCGTTTTGGATTTGGTTTTGTCGTACTTGCGCTTGGGTATTTCCCCTTTGGGTGTGATGTCTTGAATAGGTTGAACAGCAAAAGGTCTGAACAAAATATTTTTAACCCACGTAAATAATATTTTTATCTTCTCAATCATCTCGATCTCCATTCTGTAATACGTACAACACCCAAACTAGCATAGCGCACATGAATACAAAAACAAAAGCGCCAAACATCATGAACATAAAAGTTACAGCTACGTCCCACATATCAACCTCCGAAGATTTTCTTCAGCGCATCGTACAAAGAGCGTGCTTGCATCACACTCAAACTGTTGATGATGTCTGTTTCTCGCCTCGCCCACGTAGGCTGCGGACTGAGCGCGGCAATGCCCTCGCCTCGCGTAGCTTTGGCTTTCTCTATGACTTGCTTGGCTTTGAGTTTCTTAGTTGGCTTCATAGGTACATACTCAGCTACCGCTACAGAGTATCGGTTCTGTGCGTCTCTCGTACACATCCCCTTCTTAAGAAACTGCGTGAGCAGTGAACCAACAGAGGACGGCTTGTACCCCCGCTGCGCTAATGCCCTGCTTACCTCTCCGAATGATGACGCGGGGTTGTTCTTCACATAATCAAATGTGGCGCGTGTCACGTTGTTGGTGACGCTGAAATATGGTTGTTGTGTTTCCACTTGCTTCTCCTGTTGTTGGTTATCTAATTCCCATTCGCTGAGTATTCCACTCAGTGCAGTTTTGATGTCTGGCATTGCGTTCTCCTTTGTTAAAAAATGTACCTCGCATGAGCGAGGTTGTCAAGTGTTAGACAAGTTAGCGGGTACTATCGGTGTACTCTACTGTCCATCCCAGCGCCTCGAATACAAGCTCGATACTGGCGTCGGGTGAGTCTTGGTGTATGACTGTTGCAAGCTTCTTCGGCTTGTTGATACGCACGACGGTGTTTGAGCGAGGGATGCCCCAAGTGGCGTTGTCTGATAGCGTCGTGAGAACGAGCGACAGCCAGTGCTTTGAGTTCTCCATACCTTCGTGGTTGTTCAGGTCGTAGTTGGTCTGTTTCATTTGTGTCAGGTCTCCATATAAAAAGGTCAAGCGCCAGCACTAGGATGGCGCACAGGTAGGTTAGGTTAGTAGTAGTCATCTCGGGTTAACTCCTTCTCGTTGAGTTCGGTAGCGTACTGATGTGCCTCGCGCTGTGTGTCGAACACGTACCCCATCTTGTCTTCAACACCATCCTCATCGACAACGATGTAGCCACCACCCTCACCATCGTAGTCATCCACCGACCACGGCGGGTCGTAGTCATCTTTAGCCAAGTGCTTGGCCAGCATGTTGTCGTAGAACGCGTCTAGGTTTCTCATCTCATTCATTTACTTCTCCTCTTGGTATTTAACAAACGTAACTACCCCATCGTAGTAGTGGGGCACAAGGAAGTCACAGTTATCAAGTGCTGTTGCTCTTGACTCTATGTCAGCATCGTCTATCAACTCGGCGCTCTTGATGTTGTGCACCAGCGCCTCGTGTGCGTCAAAGAACTCGATGTCTCCAAAGATTACAAAGCGTTTCATGTTGTTTCTCCTTATGAATAAGTGTTTGCTTTGACTTGCTCGTGGTAGAGCTTGGCCAAGCGATCCTGCACCTTGTCCCAACCCTTGTCCCCATACAACTCTTGTAGCGCCATGCCAATAGACCAACGCACATCTTCTTCATCCTCCATGTGGTCGACCGCCTCGGCAATCAATGCATCAATATCAATCTTCATTTCTCTTCTCCTTTAACAAGCGTCTAAAAATGTGCCATCATCATCGAACAGCACGAACCGAAGCTTTCCTTTGCTGCCCAGCATATCGGCGGTTGCAGAGATAGCGTCAAGCGTGTCCGCTAAGTCGCCACCTGCCTCATACAGTGTGCGGTACTCAGTCTGCAACCCTGTTATCTCTCGCATCCCACCCAGCTTGATGGCTTCGCCAAACGATGAGTACATACCTACTGAATAAAAACATAATCTCATTTCAATTCTCCTCAAAATCTAAATCAACACCAACGAAGTACAACAGCCTGTCGTCACTCAACCGCAGTCGTGTGTAGTTGTAGCGTGGGTCATCGCAGTTCTCGGTGTTACCCTCCAACTTAGCACCGACTAGCTCTTCAGCGCCGATGTAATGCTCACCTACATAGTGCTCATGTTCAAGCACATCTTCAAACGCAGGGATGGCTAAGCCATCCTCTGCCAAGTCATCTCTCATTCTTGCTTTCATTTACTTCTCCTTTGGTTTTAAAAGTCGGGAGAGAAACCTCTCCCGATGGATACCTACTAGCTCAACAGAGCAGGCAGGGTTTGCTTGACCGCCCGATACTCCCAGTTCAGGTAGTAGCAGGCGACCTCGGCAACCGCATCAGCCAAGCCTTCCTCGAGCTTGGCACACAGCGTATCAATATCACACGCAAGGAATGCGTGGTAGATATCTAAGTCACGCTCGGTCAAGTCCTTAGCCTTTACCCACGCTGTTGACTCGGCTTTGAACGTATTACAGAGAGTGTTTATAGTAGTTGTTGGCATCTCATCCAAGCAAGCGGTCAGCATATCAACGTCAGCTTCCATCATGCAGTTGAACAAGTCCTCCTCCTCGATGAAGCCAGCCTCCTCGTCCTCCCATGCGTAGTCATCCTCACTCCAGCGGGGGTCGTGTGCTGAGAGCTTGCGTGGTTGTGATGTGAGGTCAGCCGTTGGTGAGTAGCTGGTATATCCGCCGTAGGTGTCGTCGTAGTCATACGCACTGCTGTACATAGCGGACGAGTAACGCTTGGCGTAGCGTGTCGACTGGTATGCAGGGATGAGTCGGCTTGGTGACCATGCGTATGTATTGCTGAACCACAGACCATCGTGCTCGATGCCTTGGTCATAGTTGACATGGCTCATCTTGCCCTCGCCATCCATGAACACGAAGCGGTTGTCACCGATGAACTCGGCAAGCATATCGAGGAACTTCTCGTTGTGCACGAGCGGCGGATGGTCAGCAACAGGGCTAGCGAGGAAGTCTTGGATGAAGTGCCAAGTGTCTGACTTAGCCTTGTCAGCGGCATTGCCTGTGTGCAACACGCCGTTGTGCATCATGCCGACATAGCCCTTGACGATATCGTAGGGATGGCAGTTCTCCATGTTGGTGTGACCATGCGTAGTCCAGCGGAAGTGGATAGCAAGCTGGCGCTCGTCGTTGGGTAGCTTGGAGATGAACTGCGTTGCGTCAGCCACGGACTTGGGCAGTACCTTGGTGACCTTGAGTCCCTTGGTTGTGGCATACATGATGCCGATGCCGTCAGGGTTGCTGGTGTAGATGTCACTCAACATTCCGTGTGTATTGAGCAGGGTCGAGCGGATTTTGGCAGACGTGCCAGTGATGATTAAACACATGATAATTTCCTTTGATTGATTAAGCGTTGGTGATGTTGTCAGAGCAGGTAATTTCGGCAGGTGCGGCGTTCTTAGCACCGACACGGCGGCGTATGCCGTACCAATCAGCGAGGTGTGGGTAGCGGTTGTCGGTAGACTTGAGCCACAGCAAGAAGTCCTGCTCGTTCAGGTCACGCATACTTGCGACACGACAGAACATGACAGCGGCATGGGTGAACTCGATCTGTGCAAGCAGTCGTTCTTTCTTGAGCGTTGCTCTGAAGATGCGAAGCTCGATGGTGTTGAAGTCACGCTCACCGACAAACTGCACACCCAAGCGGTCAGCCTCCATGCGGCGCAGACAGGTCGTGTTGACCATGTAGTACCGACTGGTGCTCTTGCCCTTGAGCGCCTTGCTTGCATTCGCCATAGCTTCTTGACCCTCGACAGCGCAGTAGCTACGAGCCTGCTCGTCCCGATGGGCATGACGACCAGCTAGCTTGCGGATGAAGTCGGTGTTGTGCTCAGAGTTGATGAACATGATGAACTTACCGAGGGTCAGCTTAGTGAATGCCTTGGAGTCCATGTGAACGTGCATACCGCACCTGCCACCATTCCATGCGTAGTAGTAAGAGGCGATGTTCCAGCCCTTGAACTTCTCGATGTGTTCAGCCAAGCCTCGAGGCGCAGACACAATCTCAAGCCCACCAGTTGGTAGCGAGCCATCGGTCTTGCATATGCAGTAGGCATCCCCCAGTTCTGAGCGTATGTCCTCGACCGCATCGTTGACACTGTCTCGTGTGATTAGCTCAAGCTCGACACCCATGTGGAAGTCACCGAACGGAGTCGAGTAGAAGCTGTTGTCCTTCTCGAGATGGTCGAGCACGTTGGTGCGGTACGACATGAGGCTGTCGGTGTCCTCGTCGTTGTCATCGGGGTCGTCGGAGTCAGGCTCTTCGGACAGCCACTCATTATTGTTGTCATCGTAGAACGCATCCTCTCGGAGTATGTACTCCTCGGTGTCTTGTGCATAGACCAACACATCCTCATCCTCACGACACGCTTGGCAGTACTCACGTTGACTACCCCGCACATACACCTCGGTCATCTCATCGGCGTAGTCGATGTGATTGCAGTAACCCTTGGACAGATTTGTGCTGATGTCCTTGGAGTTGAACACCTTGCTAGCTCTGTCAAAGATGCGCTCGTGTAATGAGTTGCCATGCTCGTACATATACATGAAGCTACTCTCGAAGTCAGATGTGTCATCGTTCTTGATGGCTTGCTTGATAGCCTCGCCCATCGTCATACAGAATGAGCGGTGCTTGGCAAACGAACTTGCAAAGTTGATGTGCAGACCCTTGTACTCGACACTTGGCTTTACTCTGCGGTCTCCGACCAGCTTCTCGTGCCGATCTAGTCGTGCCCTGTGTATGCGGTATCCGATTGAGCGCTTGTTGTTGAAGTAGTGGTTGTCGAGTAGGTTGACAAACAAACGACCAGTGTGCGAACCATAGCCGTAGGTCATGAACCATGTGAGCTCGTCCCCAGTCACCTCACGCACACTTATCTCGCGGAAGCGATCAGCACTTGTGTCAATGGTGATGTAGGTGTCGATGGCTGTGGCAATGTCGCTGTGAATGTCAAGCAAAGTGCGCAGGGTCGAGGGCAACCTGTCCCAGTCGTTGTAGCTAGGCGCTACGTTCAGACCGATGTGGTCTAAGTTGTGTAGGGTGTGCCCAGTCTTTGTATTGGCAAGACTCACAAAGAAATAGTTCCGTGTGACTATCTCGCCCGAGCTATTGGCGACGTTCAATGTTGCGATGCTTAGTTTCATGATGCTTCTCCATTTGGTTTATGTTTTGTGTTTGCTTTCAATGGGAGAGAAACCTCTCCCATGTCGTTGACAGGGTGATTAGTCCTGCTTACTCGTTCCATGTAAGCGTTGTGCTGCTTGATGAATAGTTTCCGAAGTCATAGTTCACCATGACTAAAGTTTCCAGCGTGTAGGCATCAAGCCTGTGGTTTTGTAGGAAGTTGCCTAGCGGCACAGCCCCATCTATGTTGCGTGACAGGTCGCTGAACCTGATACAGCAGTCTCCCGTGTCTATCAGCGCAACCATGCGTTGCCCATGCTCGTCATATTGACGACCTGTGTTCCATTGGTGTTTCATTTACTTTCTCCCTCTCTTTACTTCAAAGAATCCAAGCCATTGAGTGCCCTCGACTTGGGGTTGGTACATCTTTATGTCGTACTGTGCATCGTGCGCCACAGGTACAAGGAACAGGTTGTATGAGAACCCATCCTTGTCCATCAGCTTGAGTAGCTGGCGCAAGTCCCGCTCAGGTGTAGTCGTTGCCCATTGCGCTACGCTGGAAGCGTAGAAGTGTTGTACTAGTTCTTTCATTTGTTTTCTCCTTGGTTAAACATCGTATTCGTGGTGAATCACACCAACAAACTTGTTGGCGTGGTAGGGGTTAGGCATGATGGTCACTCGTTTGCAGAAGTACCCGCCTGCTTCTTGCGTGGTGTCTCGATAGACTCGATGCAACAACCACTCGTTAGCAGCGTCTGAAGTCGTGTCCTCGGCAAATTCCAACAGCACGTATTCGTCTCTACCATCTATCCCGAAATGGGTGTTTCCGATGTGTTGTATCTTTGTTTCATTCATTCTGTCTCTCCTTTACATTCAATAACTACCAACATGACCTGCATCCCTAACAGGAACGCACTACCTAGCGCCATGAACATCCACAGATATCCACCGCCCTCATCCATCATCTGATTAGCGCCAAGCGCCATAGCGTTGTAGAGCACGAGGCTCAGGAAGATATGACTCAATACAGCTTTTGCTCTCATTGCATTGCCTCCGCTTCTGTGATTACAAACTCGCCGTGGTCACCGCCAACAGGCGCACCATCGGTGTAGTAGAAGATGCGTTCATCTTTGGCATCCTCTAACCCATCCCATGTGGCAGTAGATACGACCATGCCTTTGAACGCTTCTTTGTTGTCATGCCAATACCCATCGCACACATACAGGTTCTGCGTTAGTGCTCGGCGCTTCTTGAGCGCATCCTTGCGCCTTTCACACATACGCTTGAACGAGTGACGTTTCATCAGCACGATGTGCCGTTGCTTTATCTGTCTTGCTTTCATTTATCTTCTCCTCTCAATGCTTTCGTAGTCTCTGCCCACTCATGCACAACATCGCCTTGCTTGTTGAACACGTTCAGATGTACGACGCCATCGGACACGAACACCTCCACATAGCCATTGTTCGTACCAATGTCTACGACTGCGCTCTTTACGTTGTTGTCAAGTGTGTCTACTGTCAGTTTCATGTTGCTTCTCCTTTGGTTTGCTCGTTGAATAACTTCTCGAATGTGTATGGCTTGTCAAAGTTGTTAATCAAATTAAAGTCTTCGTCTAAAACATTTGCGTCTTGCAACGCAACCTCAATGTTGAACACAAAGTCACTCAACATTTTGGGCATATCCGCACCTCCATATGCCGTATGCAGGGACTCGATTAGAAGTAAGGCGTATTCAGCATCGCCTTTGTATGACAAACTTTTCTCTGATGCAGTTATTAAAATCATGTTGCTTCTCCATACAGGCTAGGTTGAAGATGGTCAGCGGCATAGCCCAAGTTCCGCAGACCAGTTGGGAGAGGTTTCTCTCCCGTGGGTTAGACACCCGTCAAAGCCCATGCCATGTCGCAGGCACAGGCTCGTTGTCGTTCAGGTTCTCGATGGCAGCGAGTGCTGCCTTTAGTTTGTTGACCCTTGCCTGTGTGTCCTGTGTTGGACTTATGGCATGGTCTTGGTTAGCGTGTAGCAGTTCCTTGGTCGTGCGGTTGACCAGTCTGCGCTTGCGCTTGTCGTGTATGTCGGCAGTTACTACCCGCTCAAAGGGTATCTTGCGTCTTGCCTTGGCTGTGTATGGCACAGCATCAAACAGCTCAATGATGCGGTTTTTGATACGCACAGGGATGAAGTCAGACCAGTGCAACCCTCGGTTGGGTAGATTCTTCTCGGCGGCATAGGTTGATGGTGTGAAGTCGCCGCTGTTCTTGAGACTGGTGATGCGGTTGTACATCTCAGCCAACACCACAGCATAGGCATTGAAAGCCTCGACCCTAGCATCGGTGTCGTCATCCGCTTTGTACTTGAGCGAAGCTCTCACACTACGGCGTTCAGCCTGCAAAGGTTTTAACACATCGCCCCATAAAATGTTCTGTTGTGCCTCGTGTATGCGGTGTCGGCGTAGCTGTTCTTTCTGCCTGAGTATGGTGTCTCGCATCTCATTGACGACCAAGCGTGATGTGCCTTTATCGAGTAGCTTGGATAAATGATTGGCTAACTCACGGCGCTTGAGCTTCATGAGTGCTTGGTATTGCAGGGGTGCTTCGTGTTCCATTGTGTGCCTCGTGGTTGTAAAGCAATCATTATATCATGGGTGTTGATAATAACAGGGCAGGTTGTCCGTGATTTTACAAAGTATCTTCACTATCGGACAGTCGCCACGCCTTATGCCGTAAGGGTTTGTTTAAAAAGTGTACCAAGTATCTATGTTTTTGGAGGGTCGCAAGCCTGAGCTTAAAAGTAAAAGTTTTTTCCTGCTTGTACGGCAGAGCACGCACACATACTAACTCTCCTATATATAAATATATATAAAACTATAGATTAGTAGTACCGAATTTTAAAAAATCCCCGCCGTTGTTGGGCTAAACGCTGTCCGACTGCTTGGATACTTGTGAAAATCTCGGAAGCCAAGATTTTCACCACTTGGAGAGAATTCTCTCCCAGTCAGTAGGGTAGTGACTGCTGAACTGGTGCTTGCACCTTGTCGAGCCACGCCTCGAATGCCTCGTCTGAGGCAAAGGTTTCTTTGAGACTGTGCTTGATGTTGTAGACAGTTAAGAACTTGTAGTTCTGCATTGATGGGTTGGGGTAGTACTCTTGCAAGCGCCACTCTACACCTTTGATGGTGAGGATGCCTACGTCTTTGAGCAGGGGGAAGTGTGTTGAACGCATGATGATTCTCCTTAGATGGTGGTTGTGTTGAGACGCAAGTTACAGGTTTCTTCGTGAAGCATTTGGTATGTGCCCAAGCCCAACTCATGGATGAGCGCAATCATTGCCTGTGGGATTTCTTGGTTTACCCATTCGATAGGTAAACCACCCTCAATCTCTGACTCGCAAAGAATCAAATCGGCTGTGCCTGTGCGGGGTGGAAGGATGATGACAAATGTGCCCTCGGTGAAAGGGCTGGGGATAACTGCAAGTTTCATGGGATAAATCTCCTAGTTGGACAAGAAAAGAAACAGCGGCACGAAGCCGCTGTCAGAGATCGGGAGAGAAATCTCTCCGATCATTCAAAGGTGATGGAAGCACGCAACTCGGTGATGAGCGCATCGAACTCTGCCTTGCTAATGCCTGAGTTGATAATCTCGTTGACCAAAGTCTTGACCAAGGCTTTCGGTGCTGACACCTTGACTTGACGACCGCTTGACTCAGGCTCAGTCTCAGGGCGAATGATGTGGTAGCGGAACTTGGAGTAGCCCTTGTAGTAGGCACTCTGTGCATCCTTGCTTCTCTCATCCCGAGTCTGGGAGAGAATTGTCTCCGCCGCTTTCAAGGTGCAGGCTGTGTAGCCCATGATGAACTGCGTGATGCAGTCCTTCATCAACTGTGCCTGTTGCTCAGGCGTAGCCTTGGCGTATTCCTTATGCGCCCCTAGTGTGGATGCGTGGGTTGTGCGTTCAGCTTGACCCAATGCAAAGAACAGTTGGGTTGTTGTGATAGCAAGTTTCATGATGTGTTCCTTTCAAGAACGTATCGTCTAGGCGAAGTGCTTCGAACCGATACCTCTATTGTATGGAAGGGGGTATTCGGGGGTACTACAAAGCCGTATAAACTGAGAACCTTAGACCCCACCTACCCCCCACCAACCCATATACAGGGCATACCCCCGTCGTCATATGAACACTATTCCCCAACCATTCTCTGCAACTCAATTTAGTACTTTACAACTACTATAAAAATTTTATAAAATTTTGTGTCAACCGTTGGACAAAGCACATAAAAAAAAACCCCCTGACTTTGCAATCAGGGGGCGAAACGGCGGAGTATCTATCCAACCGAGGAGAAGCAACCGGCAACTGCTTGCCCATCACTAAATTTAAGTATACACTCCGCGCATCGCAGGTACAAGGGACTTATGCGCCAATGTTAGATCACCTTATTGATTTTGAACCCGAAGTGGTCACCCACTCTGGTAAACCTACGCCGCTTGAAAAAGAACATCCGGCGGATAGGATCGACGCCCAAGTAAAGACAACCGACTGGCTCAAGAGTCTGGGAGCCGCAGACACAGATACCGTGGTCAGCAACGCAGAAGTTCAAGCAGCACGCGCATCTTTTACAAACCTCGTGTCTTCAGCGCCAGCAGAAATCACGCACGAACATCTGTCCCAGATCAAAACACCGGCGGCTGTACAACACTTGGTCGGTATGCTGACCGCCTATGACTGGGAGTTTATCCAACAGGCCAAAGAAATTCGAGGCTATACAGTAGCCAAACTGTTGGAAGAATGCGAAAACCCTAGCGCCAGTATTCGGCTTAAGGCGCTTACAGCCCTTGGTAGGGTTACCGAAGTTGGATTGTTCACCGACAAAATTGAAGTCAAGAAGACAGACCTGACCGATGAAGAGATTGACCGCAAGCTTAAAGACAAGCTGGCCAAGTTCATGGGCGTGCAAGACGCTGATGTTATCGAGGATATAGACGAAGTTAGTACTAACCAACAACCCGCCGATGAAACTGAACGACTTGACACTGAGTCCAACTGAGATTCAAGCTATCCAAAAAGCCCTCCCAACCTTGAGTCTGGCGGAAAAGGTGGAGCTTATGGGTATGTTGGAGGAACGCGAGAAACGCTACAGCGTCAACGCCGGTCGTACAAACATAATTGAGTTTTCCAAGTACGTCTACCCCGGATTCAAAGTAGGGCCACACCACAGAAAGTTGGCCAAGATATTCCAAGATGTAATTGAGGGTAAAAAGAAGAGAGTAATTATCAACATTGCCCCACGTATGGGTAAGTCCGAGTTCTCGTCTTACCTGTTCCCCGCGTTCTTTCTAGGTAATTACCCTAACAAGAAAATTATCATGGGAACGCACACTGCGTCGCTGTCTGAAGATTTTGGACGGCGGGTTCGTAACTTACTGGATGATGAGCAGTATCATGAGCTATTTCCTCAAACAATTATTGCAGATGATCAGAAGGCTGCTGGAAAGTGGAGTACTGCTGCTGGTGGCCAGTATTATGCTGCCGGTGTGGGTGGCGCTCTGGCTGGGCGTGGTGCTGATTTATTTGTTATCGACGACCCTCACTCGGAACAA
>Ga0181364_1000141_pt1 | contig 12305 bp, 28 predicted proteins | sample Fa13NDMM110SN_FD_130108 | JGI IMG/M metagenome (GOLD analysis project Ga0181364, IMG submission 130108) | Freshwater viral communities from Lake Michigan, USA - Fa13.ND.MM110.S.N | ecosystem: Environmental > Aquatic > Freshwater > Lake | place: USA: Michigan | collected 2013-09-24
ACTTTGGCTTGCATCTTATCTGTATCTGGCATGATTGTCCTTTATAGGCTTTGGTTAGAGCCGAGGGTTTCTTGCATACCCATCTCTGCATTTAATCGTGCATCCGACAAGAGCTGACGGCCTCTACGTCTTGCGCCACGCATCTTTGCGCCAGCCTCTTCTTGTGCTTGTGTAGCTTTCTCAACACCAGCAACTGGTTGTGGTTCTGGCTTTGGCTCAGGAGCCTTTGCAGATCCACCGCCACCACCGCTAAATATTCCACCCATGATTAATATCCCTTCATCTCGTTAGAGCCAAGCGTTTGAATGCCTGTCTCTGGGGTTAAACGTGTATCGCTTAATAACATACGGCTACCACCACGAACACGCGCTCTAGTACGGGCTGCGTTTTGCTCTGCAAGTTCACGCTTTTCTTCTTCAGCTTGTGTGCGTATTCTTGCTGTTTCTTCTTTAGTCTCAGCAGCTGCGCGCTCTGCGCCGCTAGTATCTGGAGATCCACCAAATAATCCACCCATTTGTTACCTCGTCATTAGTAAGTAATCCACCTTATCAGGGCCATACCTCTTTAAAACCGCTTCGGTCTCAAACTTTAATGCTTTCGCATAACGTATTGCCCGAATATCGTCAGTTCTAACAGTTATTTGTAATCTGTGCAAGTTGAGATATCGGCTTGCGATATCTACAAATGAGCGACCGCATCGCAACATTGATGTTGGATGTTCTCTTGCTTGATTATCAAAAATGCTCCACATCTCACCAACCCCACCCCAAAACAAAACAACCCCAAAAATGGCTATTGGCTTGTTTCTATAGAAAGCAGTAACCGCTGTGCCGAGCATAGATTGACTTGATATCATGGATCTAAGGTTATAGCCCCTGGCTACAGCTAAGAGTTCTGGTTGATTGGTATCAAGCTGGTCAAAGTGGTCAATAACGAATGGCAGATAGAACACCCCTCTTTTGGGATGCATCTCATCATTCATGATGTCGTAAGGTATGGTTACTTTCATCTGGAAAAAATATCAAAGTCGCTATTAGCTACAGTTTGGGCTATGAATGTCTTAGATGCCCCTAGATTGCCCCTGGTCATGCGCTTGTATTCGCCACCACCTAGTAGTAGATACCCAAAGGCATCGCCAACGTGGGAGTGTTCATTCTTATTTGGGGCATCTCTAAAGCGCTCTTGCCCCGATCCGACTGATATACGCTTGAAGTGGTACCCACCAGCTAGTGATTTACGCAATAATTTGCATTTTGTGTCAACAATTAGCCCTGGCTTGCCGTTAATAAGGCGTTGCATGGGCGCGGCTGCTGACTCTCGGCGTACCTTGAAATCATTAGATGGGGTGGGTTGAGCTTTTAGCCCTAGTGTTTTAAGAAAGTCAAAGGCGGTAACCTCATAGATTGCATCTCTGGCCATACCGGCTGGGTCACCCCATACAAGAACTTGCATATTAGGGTATCGGGCGTTGATTTCGGACACAAGTTGATGACCAAAACGCTCCAAACCCATATCAAAAGTAACAATCTCATCAAGGATTACCCACCTTCCATTCGGTAAGCGCTGGCCAATGACCGCCGCCGGGGTTAAACCAAAGTCCAATCCTATTTGGAGCGGAACCGAGAGATCCAACTCGACATCACCAGACATAATGTTATCGTTATATTCCGGCCAAACTGACTTACCTTCTTGAACATAGGTGTATTTTCCCTCGGCATAGCATCTAATCCAATCTAAATTTTTACCTAATAGCATTTGCTGATAGTAACCCGCTGGTAGGTTAGCCACATTCTCAGCTTTGTTGTTTAATTGCCACCATTTGCCAGACGCAAAGATGCAGTCGTTAGCCTCTGGGTTCTCTGGCAACTCATCTTTAGATATCTCTATTACGCCACCAGGCTGCTTAAAAAACTTCCAAGCATACGCGCCCGTCATCTTTTCTTTCTCTGCCATCCTAAACCACCAATGGTCATCGTCCATCGGGTTGGTATCCATCCAAATACCATGCCAAGATGCGCCACCATCACGCTTAGTAGGGTATCTACCTACTCGGTGTGTAAGGCCATCAATGACAGCCTTTGGCAACTCTCGCGCCTCGTTGACCCACGCGCCCGTCAACTCCAAAGAAAGTAGCTTTCGCACATCTTTTGGCTGGTCAAGCGCTAGGAAAATAACCTCGCAATCAATGCCAGCCGCGCCTTCCCTACTGGGTAAGCGGATGTGGTGGGTAATAGGCGGTGTATGGAGCATTGGCCCAAAGGTGTTCTCTGGGAATAGGTCTAACCAGGTCTTGATTGTGGTAGTCTTAAGCTCTGGGTACGAGTTTCGTACGATAACAAAACGGGTATATCGGACACCATCGATAGGAGAGGGCTTTTGCTGAATTGCCCTGATAAATACTTCAGCGGCACAAGCATATGATTTACCAGATCCTACTGGCCCCATCATGCCACGCACAAATGCGTTGCTTGTTAAAAAATTGTATACTTCTGGGCTTTTAGAGAAGTCTAAATTAAGGCCAGACTCTGGTAACGCTTTAGAACTCATCTCTTTAGTTCTAGACATTGATTACCTTTTTAATGATATTTTAGTAAATATACTGTATAAACAACAATATGCAAAATTTTTGAAAGAAAATATGTCAGGATATCATCTCACAGATGAACAATTTATAGAAGAGTGGAATAAATTGGGTAGTCCTGGCCTGTTTGCAGAAAAGCACAAACTAAACCCTAGGTCTGTAATGAATAGGCGCAGATCAATTGAATGTAGGCATGGTGTTAAGTTGCCAACATTTAATAGTCAAAGACAAGAATTAATTATAAATAGAATGGAGCAGACACCCGGTAATGCTCGGCGTGGAATTGAAATGGAAAAGGGGCGCGTAGTTGTATTCTCAGACGCTCACTTCTGGCCAGATGATTACACTACTGCCTATAGGGCGTTGCTGATGATTATCAAAGAGTTTAAGCCAAAGGTTGTGATAGCCAACGGAGATGTATTTGACGGATCCCAGGCATCCCGACACCCAAGGATAGGCTGGGCTCAGACTCCATCAGTCAAAGAAGAGTTAGAGGCGTGCCAAGAGTTTATGAATGGCATTGAAAAAGCATCTAAGGCCGCAGAATTAATCTGGACTCTAGGAAACCATGATGCGCGCTTTGAGACATTTTTGGCGGCACATGCTCCTCAGTACGATGGTGTTAAAGGGATGACATTAAAAGACCACTTCCCTATGTGGAAACCATGTTGGTCTTATTGGGTTAACTCAGATACTGTAATCAAGCACCGATTTAAGGGTGGATTTGGGGCTGGTAGGGCTAACTCGGTTGCGAGCGGCACCAATATCATTACTGGCCATACGCACAATCTTGCTGTTCAACCGGTGACTGATTACAACGGAACGAGATATGGGGTACAGACCGGAACTTTAGCCGATCCAAACTCAGAGCAATTCGTACACTACACCGAGGATAACCCAAAAGATTGGAGATCAGGGTTTGCCCTACTGTCTTTTGAACGCGGCCGCCTGATGTTGCCTGAGTTGATCCAGGTCTGTGGCGAGGATGAGTTTGAGTTTAGAGGTCAGATTCATAAAATATGAGGATCACGCCAGAGGCCGTTCGCCATCTCTACGCAAGTTTGTGCTGCACCTATCCATTTACTAAGTGGCCTATGCCATTGCCAGAGGCTGTGGATTTTCAAATTGTGCATGATAAAGAGACAATGGGAACTTATTTGCTGGACACAGGCGATGATGACTACGAACACATCATTACAATCTCATCAGCTAGATGTGCGTTCTTCTCGACCCTTCTCTCAACCCTGGCGCACGAAATGATCCATTGCTCCTTCCACAAGCAAAAGGGCGATAAGTGGATGCAACATGGAAAACCTTTTAGAACCCGTTGCAAGCTCGTAGGTCAAGAGCTTGGCCTAGATCCCCTAGAGCTTTGATGCCTGTGGGTATACACAATGTATATACATTGATATACATTGGTACTTATAAGTATTGATTGCGTATACATATTAATATCTATATGTATAGTTATTGACAAAAAGTGTACATATCAGCAGAGTTGTTGACATTTTGTGTGCCATTTATATCCTATTTAGGTATAAATTGTGTAATATATGCTACAAAAATACACCCCATAATCTAAGCGCTAGTAACAGATATGTTACTATTCCGCAAAAATAGATTACAGTTGCGGCGGCCTCCACCACCAGCAATGGCAAGTCATCCTCCGCATAGCCAGCTGCTGCCCAAAATAGAGACCCAACAAAGCCAACTAGGATGTTAAGAGGGTAAACATTAAAGCTGGTGAGTGCAATGCCAATCAAGCAGAGGGTGGTGCCAGACCATTTAAGTATTTTCATTTATGTTGTGCCTTTTCATAAATACGCAAGGTAACATTTAAAACATATTGGATATCTTTTAAACTGAGTTGACCCATCAGTTGCAGTATTTTGATTACTCCCACATCATTGTCTAGTGGCCTGGGCTTAAGTATGGTCTCAATCATTTCAACCTCTTGGCTATCTCGCGCTCAATGTACCAGCGCGCTTTACGCAGATCCTCAATGGCATCGAGTTTCTCGTCAGCACGCCAGATATACTTCATGGCATTACCTAGGCAAAACCCCATATGCTCTGTAATCGCAATACACTCTACGCCTGACGGGTGGCTGGTGTAGTGCTTGGGGTGGTTAACCGCGTCATGCTGGGGATTATTAGGTTCAAAGTGACTCATTTTAGTTCCTGTGGTAGTAGTCTTTAGGATTGTTTTTAATTGATATCAATAAGAGATCTATATTTTTGAAATACATGATTACTTTCATGCCATCATGCGTATAGATAGTGAAACTCACTCACTCCACCGCTCGCCAATACCATTCATTCTTGGGTTTGTAATATCATCTAACGAGGCATCAATCTCTTCCCAATCAGGATCAACTTCAACTATGCCAGCAAACGGGATAGGCTCCTCGTAGCTTGCGCCAGAGTCAACAATTACTGTAGGTGTGTCTTGAGCTTTCTTGCGGTCATCGGTGGTAAATGTAGTCACATTGCTCTCCAGGTTGTAAGCGATATCGCTCAACCCCGATATTAATGACTACAAAATAAAAAGCAAGAGCTATTGTTGTTTTTTAGTCAATTTCCACATCTTGCACATCTGGTGGCCTGATGTTGATACCAATAACTGAGGGCCTATCTGACTCGTCTGGGTTATCCAGCAGACCCGATGCCTTGGCTAGTAGGCGCAGTACGCCGACCTTATCGTATAACTCCAACTCTAAATTACCATCCTTATTAACCTTAAGACTTTTGATGGCTTGCAAGGCATGCTCAGGAATATCTTTACTAGCTTTAACTTTAACCTGGCCTTCATCGTCCCATTCCATGATGTCTGTAATTTTTGTATTGGCCATACAAAGCAAAGAGTAGGCTACCGCCTCACGATTCTCTGTAATCGTAGCAGAGCGCTCTAGCCTTTTCTGTATCGATCGGATCCCACCCCAGTTTTGTAGGGATGGAATCTGACTCGCTACCTTAGCCTTTGGCCTGGTTGTGGCCATTAGTCCAGCAAACTGTCTGAGCGTTTCTTGGCGGCCTCTACTGCGATATCTACATTATCAAAGAACTCTAACTTCTTGTTGGTTATTGGATCTTTATATTTGTTCTCTGAATAGAACTTCATTAAGAAGTCCTCATCATTCATAATCTGGCCACCATCAAACACACTCGGTACATTAACCCACTTAGTGCCAGGCGCCGGCTGACCATTCTCATCAACCCTGGTTGGAATGGTTACAGTTTTCTCTGAATACATCTCGCCTGTGTCCTCGTCTTGCCATAACGGCCTACCAGAGTTTGTCTTTTTTCCTGTGTTAATTGGCATCTCTATCTCCTTAAAATGGCACATCATCCAATGGTGCTACTTCAGCATAGTTCTCTGGTCTGCCAATCGGAACTGCTGGCGCAAAGCTATTAAACGATGCTGGAGCATTTAACTGTTGTTTCTCTTTACCAATATATCCAGAAAAATAAGGCCCCTTATTACCTTGTTTACTATACATATTGAACCAATACTCCTTACCATCTGGCAACTTGATGGAGCCTGTCCAATCAGCGTGCTGCTGGTCTGTCTTTTTGTTGTTCTTAAATACTTGAAAATTACCCGTCTTTAATTCAAAAGGCTTATCGTATGCCATTGTTTATCCCTATCTATGCTTGTTGGTTAAAATCATCTATTGCTTGTACTACTGCTGCTGACTCAGACATCTTCTCTGACTCCACGATTAACGCATGAATTACGGATTGTAGGGTAAACCCCTGTCTTAGCAACCCCAATACTACGCTATGCAACTCTTTTTGCAACTTTGCTTGGTCATTCATGTTAAGGCTCCTTTTTTGAAAATACCTGGGAAAATTTGAGTATGGTACCCCGCCCATAGTGGCAGACGGGGGGGAGAGGGTATGCCGCCTTGCCAGGATCGACCCCTGGCTGCATGTGCGAGACCACCTTGCTTTCTGCATTACAGACCACCTCTGCGTACCCGTTGCAATTCCATACGACCATTTGGGTTTGTTACAAGCCCCTATCTACCTACAATGCTAGGCTCCTGTGCAGTTCTCATCCATCAGCGCCCTGGCAAAGTCGATGATGCTTTCAGGTGCAGCTGGCCTCGCCTTCAACCACAGCTCCAGGTCTTGACTGAGCATTTGGTCTTGAACCTGACACATTGCTATCAACTCAAATCCTTTTAAATCTAAATCATTTATTAATTTATCTTTAAAAAACACACTTCTATATACCGATTGGACTATAGCCTCGCAGTTGTTATGATCCACTATAACTGGTGCCATAGCCTTTCCGATCACTTCCAAGGCCTTACCCTTAACTGGTAGTTTAATAGTCTTACGGGCTTGTTTAGACCCCTTGCTGAGCATCTCTGCCATGAACTTCTCCTCTTTGTTAATCATATCTGGACTTCTGGACTCTTCATTTACTAAAGCTATCGCATCTAGTTGATTGATAGACTTGTTATATATAACTCTTGTGGTGGCTGTGTGGCTGTGTTTGCCACCTTTCACTAAGGTCTCAATATATCCAAGCTCTCGGAGTCTAACAACTTGATTAGATATATATCGTGAGCTAGTACTGAGGTCTTTAGCTAAGCGCTGCTGTCCTACCCAAGTAATCCCAGCCCGATTGCAGTAACTACATATCAATGCCAGAACTCGTACGCAGCCCCCACTTAATCTTCTATCTGTCAATGCTTTGATGGGCATCACAGCGATCTGCCGCTGATCTGGTGGCGCTGCCTTTAGCTTTACTTTGGGTTTGGTAGGGATTTGGAAGTTTGGTTTATCCCCGCTTAAAACCTTCATAGAACCTCACCCGTATATATGTACGGGATATCTCTTTTCAGAGAGCATCTATCGTTTATCGCCTTGTCTGGGTTATTCACCTCCGCGGAACTGGACTCGATGCTTGGTAGCATGAACTTTCCCCACGATTCGACTGCGTTTATCTGAGTCTGACGATGCATCATTCTCAAGGGCTGGGTTATGGCCCCGTTCAGACAGTCTATACGCATATCCATAGAAAAGTAAATAGGGTTTATACGAGGCTCGGTGGCAACTGAAAATGCGGTATCTCATTACTCCACCAAGAGTATCCACACTCCTTACACACTCTGCGTCTACAGACCCAATTGTTGAACTCATGTGGCCTGGTCTCGGCTACCTTGATGTCCTCGCTATCGCACTCTTCATTGATACAAATCATTTTGCTTGTGCCTTTTTATTAAACTCTTCTACCTCTTTCCACCAAGCATCTGAATACTTTGCTGGCTTTGGTTCTTGTAACTCCATAGCCTTGTTAAACTTGTCTTTCCAGTACTCTATTTCTTCTTGTTGTTTGCGTAGCATGGTAGCGGCTTGTTCTCTTGTTCCGCCTTCCCAATGTCCTTGGTTTAACTTATCAGCTAGTTCATTTGCGTTCATTCTTTGTTCTCTCGGTTGTATATCTCTAACATGGCATTGCGTAGTGCGTTGTAGCCAGATTGGCCACGCAGCTCTGCCACTCTCGAAAGGTGCAGTTGCCGGGTCTTTCGAGTTCTAAATCTCTTGAGCGTGGATTTAGCCTCCGCATACAGGCGGTACTCTTCCGAGTAGTTTCCGACTGTCTGGCCATTAGGCAAACGAAGTAGCCGCCGTCCTGGATGAAGTTGACCACAAGCGAAACATCTAAGCCTGTCCTCATCTACTTCTTTTCCCTCTCCTGTTTGCGCTCCCAGCAATCCTTGCACATCCATCTCTTTTGTCTTTTGTTTGCGCTTACTATCCATGCTCCATTCCGATAATCTTTGCCCATCTGACAGTTACTGCACCAACGCTTGCCGGTGATTGAACTGTCAGCCTGTACGGCCTTAGTGTACATATCATTCTCATGGCTCATTACCGGTCTCCAATGTCTCAATCATTACTCTGGCCTGGCCACCTTTAAATGCTCCATTACCGCGATACACATTGATCTGGTCTATCTGCTCATCGTCATCAAATACGCCAGCGTCTTGCAAGCTATCTAACAAGGCCTTGACGCGGTTATCAATATCGTATTTGCGCTTGTCCTTGGGCCACAAAACAACCTCCAGATATAGCCTGGCAGATCCCAGTTTGGGAGCGTTTGACTCGGAGATGTAATCAGCTACGGCTTTCTTGTATTCGCGCCCTTGCTTACTCATGTAGGTAGCATGAGCGCCGCGTCTGTAGTAAGTATTGACGCTGGGCGGGAATGGCAGAGTAAGAACTATCATGCAAGCATCTGTGTAAGACGCTGGCTTAGATCTCCTTGCTTGCCGAGGGATGCCCTCAACTCCTCGTTAATGATGCTGGCTATGGTTTTCTTTCGCGCTAAGGCAGTCTGTTCTAACAATGTTCTAACATCTGGGCGCAGTCGCACTAGGAATGGTTTTAGTTCTGACATCTTTTCTCCTGTTTATAGGCACCGGGTGGCAAGTCTTTTTAGTCGTTCGTCTGCGAGTACTTGAGCTGAATAGTGTCAATACCACCCGATATCTGTGAGCATACAGTATCACTACCAGTAGCGCAATAACTAGGGTAAACACCTAGAAATTAGTTGAAAATAAGTGTTGTAAAACTACATATAGTCCTTGACGGGTACTTTGACTGTGGTAAAGTCACATCTAAGCGATATCGCTTTTAACCACCCAGATAGAGGAGTTAACAATGAAATACAAATTAAATATCAAGCGTGATGTAGATGTATGTAGCAGTAGGTTTAGCGACCTTACAGACTATATGCTTAACCTACCAAATGGTTTTAGGTTCTCAGATGAAATTGTCCATATTCGTGGATTTGATTCAATGGCAGAACTAAAACAAGCCGCCAAACAAGATGTTATTCCATGCAGTTGCAAGGATTGCACCCAATAATTAAATGCCCCTACGGGGGCAACTAACTACCCAGAAAGAGGAGTTAATCATGTTCGTAGCCTACTACCGAGTATCAACTTTACGTCAAGGCCAATCAGGCCTTGGTCTTGAGGCCCAGCAATCAGCAGTATCACAGTACTGCGCTGGCAAAGAAATAATTGCAGAGTTTACAGAGATTGAGTCAGGCCGCAAGGCTGACCGACCACAGCTGATGGCCGCCTTGGCATTAGTTAAAAAGAATAAAGCTACATTAGTCATTGCAAAGCTAGATCGCCTTGCCCGTAATGTTCACTTCATCTCTGGCCTGTTGGAGTCTGGCGTGCAGTTTATTGCAGTTGATATGCCAGAGGCTGACCGCGCATTTTTACAGATGGCCGCGGTATTTGCTGAGTGGGAGTCAACCAAGATACGCAAACGCACTAAAGAGGCTTTAGCAGTTGCTAAAAGTCGCGGTGTTAAGTTAGGCTCACCAACCCCACAGAACGGCTCACAGGCTGGTTTAAAGGTCATCAGCGACCGCTGTAATGCTCATGTTAAGAAAGTAGCGCCATCACTTCAAAGTATCCTCGCTCAAGTTGGTTCCAACTTGCGTGATGTAGCCGCAGAGTTGCAGTTACGCGGCATCAAGACCGCCAGGGGCAATGAGACCTGGCACCCAGCCCAAGTAGCACAACTAATCAGGAGAGTTAACTATGCAGTCGTTTAATCAGCACAACAAATCGTCCAAAGACTTGTACAAGTCGGAGGACTCCACATTCGACAAAGTGCTGGGCGCGTTAGCGTTCATTGCTTTTGTCGTAATAGTAGCCCTGTCTGGATGTGTTGAGGCAGATCCTATCCCAACCCCAACACACAAGGTGGCCGTATGAATTTAGATGATATGGAGTCACCTTATATTTCAGCCGTTAAAACCGACATCATGCGTACGCTAAAGCGTACCGGGTGGGTGCCACCATCAGAAGATAAAGAGTATCAAAAACGCTGGGAATACTACCGATCTATTGCTTTTTTAAATGAAAGGAAACTGAAGTGAACACACAACTAGAACATGTAATGAACCACCTTAAATCTCGTAGACGCACAGGCATTACCAGTTGGCACGCCATTGAGTCTTATGGCATCACGCGCCTAGCGCATTACATCCATCAGCTGCGCTCTTGTGGCTGGCAGATTGAGGATCAGTACGAACACGATCCAGATAGACCGAGCCATAAGTGGAAACGCTATTGGCTTAAGAAAGCGCCAACTATGGCTGCCATGAAGAGGGCAAAATGATGGATTACTCTGAATACTTGTTACGCATTGACAAACTCATGCGACTAATGCACCAGGCCGCACAAGCAAATAACAACGAGGCCGCAAGTGACATGGCCGCCGAGGTAGCGCGTTACGCTATCAGCCTGTCTGCATACTTTGAATCTAAAACCGAAACGGAGATTTGATATGGTAGGAAAAGTCACGCCAAACGATATGCTCTCAGCCAGCCGATTACCAGCGGTCTGCGGTATGAGCGTGTATCGATCGCCCAACGATGAGCTGCTCTCATCAATTGATAGTATCAATGGTATATCACAGGCTGATATATCTAACGAGGCCATGCGGTGGGGTAATACGATGGAGCCTACAATTTTGCTGGAGGCCGCAAACAGGCTGAACTGCAAGGATCTAAACATTGATTACCATACGCCATTCTTTCACGATAAGTGGCCTCTCAGCTGCTCTTTAGATGGCACAGCGTACGGCAAGGGTCAGACCATTGTCAGCGATCCAGATAATGGTATCTATGTGGTTGGCAAGGACTCGATCACGCTTGATGGTATGGGCGTGCTGGAGGCCAAGCTAACCTCAATGCCAGCTGAGGATGTGCTGCCTTTGTATCGTGGGCCTATACAGTTGCAAGCCCAGATGTCAATTATGAAAGCTGGTTGGGGCGCGGTATGTACGCTCTACCAGGGTACGCAGTTGCGGATCTTTTTGTTTGAGCCGCATTTGCCCACAATACGGCTCATCGAAGAGATATCTAAGACATTCCAGGACAAGATAGATCGGTATATGAATACAGGCGAGATCGATTACTACCCACCAATTAATCCAAAGGATGCCGCAAGGACTTGGGCATCAGGCTCAGATGATGAGCCAGTAATGCTGGATAGTTATGCCGAAGAGTTGATTAAGTTACTTATAGAAAACAAGCTAAAAATTACAAAAGCAGAAGAGGAAAACTCTAAAATTCAAACAGAGATTATGGGAATGCTTAAGAATCGCACATCAGGAATTGCTGGTGAGTATCGGATCTCATGGCCTACCCGTACATATAAAGCCCAGCTGGCAAAGATTACGCCAGCAAAAGAGGCTTACACAATTCGTCAATCAACACTCTCAATAAAGGAATTAACAAAATGAGTTTAGTAAAACACCAGGGCTTTGCCCCACAAACCATGACTGAGGCTATCGAGTTTAGCAATATGCTCTCTAGATCGCAGATGGTTCCAAAGAACTATCAGAACAAACCAGAGGATGTGCTTGTTGCAGTCCAATGGGGTTACGAGATCGGTCTCGCGCCCCTCCAGGCATTGCAGAATATCTCTGTCATCAACGGCAAGCCATCGGTATATGGCGATGCAGCAATGGCATTAGTACAGGCCAGCCCAGTATGCGAGGATGTGCAAGAGAGCATTGAGGGTGATGGCACCAGCAATCCTGTGGCGATCTGCCGGGTAAAGCGCAGAGGCCGCTCTGAGGTGGTATCTAAGTACTCTGTAGAGGATGCCAAGAGGGCTGGTCTATGGGGTAAGCAAGGGCCTTGGTCTCAGTATCCCAAGAGAATGCTCCAAATGCGC
>Ga0181364_1000142_pt1 | contig 12191 bp, 16 predicted proteins | sample Fa13NDMM110SN_FD_130108 | JGI IMG/M metagenome (GOLD analysis project Ga0181364, IMG submission 130108) | Freshwater viral communities from Lake Michigan, USA - Fa13.ND.MM110.S.N | ecosystem: Environmental > Aquatic > Freshwater > Lake | place: USA: Michigan | collected 2013-09-24
CTTGTAACATATGGATAATCTCCATAATTGATATCTAACCAAAAACTTTGCGCGCCTTCGCATAAAATTTCTCCAGACAATTCTCCGTCCCAAATATATTTTTTATCTAAATATGAGCCAGCCATCTTTCCGATTCTTAACATTTTATCTGCGTATGCTGGAGCAATACCTTGACCAGTTGTACCAAGCTTAGGTTTTAAGAACTTAAGATCATATCTAATATGTCTTTGAGTGATAATATGAGCTTTAGGGCTTACCTTAATTAAGGAAGTATCAAAACCTTCTTTTTGTAAATACTCTATTTCATCAAAAAATTTATCAATATTGATAACGCAGTTTGGACCAATGACGCTAAGTTTATTTTGAAAAACTCCGCAAGGAATAATATGAGTTTTATATTTCTTGTCATTAAGATAAACTGTATGACCTGCATTGGGACCGCCATTCCAACGACAAACAATATCATAATTTTTACAAATAGCATTACTTACTTTACCTTTACCTTCATCTCCCCAGCATAAGCCAAAAATAACATCAACTGCTTTTATCATCTTTTGATTTTTCTCTCAATTCATTAACGTAATTTTCTAAATTTTCTTTGGCTTTATTACAGAAATCTTGTCCAGAAGAACCACAGCAATGTTTAAATTTTTTTAATGATAGTGGGCACATGCTATTTCTAGATATTTTTGGTAAAACTCTTACAACTGGAGAAAATGGAGTTGCTCTGGCGTAAGGATTATGATTTAAAGAAATTTTATTAGATTCTTGTTCCATATTTTTATCTTGCTGGTTGTGCTTTTGGTCTTAACTGATTGTACATTTGATTGTATTTATTTAGATCTTCAATTTTATTCGCATCCATAATAAGGAAAGCTTTTTGACCTAATCTAAAATTTTCATTTTCCTTGGCAGAAATAACTCCTTGCATTCTTGATCTTAATTTCGAATCTCGTGTTAATGATAGACTATTTTTTTGTTCTTGCAATAATTTATTGTATCTTTTATTGGATTCTATTTGAGTCTTGACAATATGATATTCTGCTCCGCGAGTTACATCATCATACTTCTGATAAGTTGTTTGAGCTTTAGAACCAGAGATAGTTATAATTAAAGCTAAGATAGCTAAAATAATTGATTTGATATTTTTATAATTTACCATGTGCAAATCCCTCATACATGCTATTAGGACTATTTTTAACTGCTGTAATTTTATCTGTCCATAGTCCTCCTCGCATATCTTTCATATTTCTAAAACCTAAATAACTCATAGCACTTCTTAAGCCATTAGCAAAATCATAAACTATATCTTCTATTGATTTGTCGAATAATGGAATTAAAGTATTATCTCCTTCTACAAATAAATTCTTTTTTGTTCCATCGTGCAATTCATAATCTTCTACTACATCCTTACTAGCCATTCCTCTATATTTTGAATACCTTACTCCATTTTTTTCAATTATGTCTTCTTCATCAACTATATCTGATAATCCAGCAAAAATTCTTCCGCAAATAACTGCATCGCAGCCACTGGCTATAGCTTTAACTAAATCTTTTGGATATCGAATACCGCCATCAGCTAAAATACTCGGTCTATGTTCTGGATTTGGTTTATCTTGCTTAAATAAATCCACTTGAGAAAGTTCCCAATTTCTGATTGCTTTCCAAGCGTAATAATTTCCAGTTAAACTTGGGCAACCTATTCCTGTTTTGACTTGAGTTAAACACATTGATCCTGGACCGATTAAATGCCTAAATCCATCAGCTTTTAAATTAGCTAGTCGATAAACGCTTTCTTTCGTTAATGTATTACCAACAATAATATCTTGAGAAAATCCAGCTGTTTTAAACCATCTAAGAAAATCTTCTACATTTTTAGCTAAACCATTTGCTGTATCAAGAAAATAAATATCAGTATAAGTACTCGTCTGTCTTATTCTTTCTTCTGCATCTTTCAATCCAATTGCGTTTATAGAAAATCCACTTTCATCTTTAATTGTTTTAGATTTAGATCTTTGATCATCTATGGTCATAAATCGATGGAGTACACCAGCTGCGCCAATTTTATTCATTTTGATGCAAGACTTAACGGTTGACACTGTATCCATTGGAGATAATATCAATGGAATTTTTATATAGTTTTTTCTTGAAATTTTTGTTGTTGTATCTATTTCTTTTCTAGATGAAATATCTGAAAAATTTGGTAATAGTGATATATCGTCGTAACTTAAAGCTTCAACAAATCTCATTCTTGAATGATAAAGCTTCTTTCTGTAAAAGTCAAATACAAAATTAAATACTTTTTATTGATGTACCATCTTTTTTATTAAAATTCAAATGATCTGATTCAGAAAGACCTAAAGTAGTTTTAAATAAAAGTAAAGTATTATTATCTATATTTTGAATTTTTTCTATATATTTATCTTCTGCGTATTTTTCTCTTGTGTTCTTGCTACAGCCACACCCGCCTAGAGACATATCATAAAAAGAGATCGTATCATTAAATATAGAAAATTCTTGATGTTGAGAAATTTGATTCCTTATTTGGTCTACGAATTCAGATAAATTAAGATTCTTCTCTATCATGATATTTCATTAATATTACACTTATATAATATAATATCAAAGAACCAAAAAAATTCAAAAATATTATACTATATATTGAGATAAATGGATAACTTAGCATATTTAGCCATGTATTTAGACAAACTGGACATGATATTAGCCTAGTGAAAAAATTATTATATTCAATACTTAAAAATATAGGATATTTTACGTCTGAGTATTTTCTTTTAAATTCTATATATTTATTTAACTTTAAAGTTTTATTTATAATAGGTATCTTACTACCATATTCATATAGTGCTTCTGTTTTAAACCATATTAAAAGAATAAATGCATTAATGAATATAAAATATAAATCATTTGTCACTTAACATTATATTTAATAATGTCAATATTATAAAATTTAAATATATCTAAAGATTTCTGATCTCTATGATATTCTTCTAGATATAGGACTTTCTTAATTCCATAGGACACGATATTAATCGCGCAAGCAGAGCAAGGTAGTAAACTCGTAGCAATTAAATATGGATTATCATACCTTGATATACAAGCCAATGCGTTAACTTCGGCGTGAATCATATATGTTCTTCTTTCGTCTCTATCTTCCCAAAAACTATTATTAACTTCTTTTTTACTAGTTAATCCATTATAGCCAATGCTTAATAATCTTCCTTCTTTATTTAAGATTGAACATCCAACTTTTTTATATGGGTCTTCTGATCTTTCTGCTGATGATAAAGCGAATTTAATAGCTAAATCTTCAAATGAAATTCTGTCCATTTATGAATTATAAATGATTTTTAAATTAAGTCAATTTTTAACTTTACTTTTTTTAATAAACATGTATACTTGTATTTATGATAGGCATCACAGGTGTAGCTCGATCTGGTAAAGATACATTTTATAGTATTCTTGCTAAATATTTTGAAAACAAAGGATTTAAAGCTGGTCGGCTTGCTTTTGCAGATGATCTTAAAAAAGAATTAAATCCATTTACAATTGAAAAATTTAAAATTGATCTAATGAAATGTACAAATGAGGAAAAAGAAGTTATTAGACCTTTGATGGTTTCTTACGGAAAATGTAGGAGATCTCAGACAGAGGGCAAGTACTGGACTTCGTTGCTGGATGCAAAAATTAAAAATTTTAGTAAACAAAATATTATACCTATCATTACAGATGTTCGATATATAGAATACAAGGAAGATGAATACTCTTGGTTAAAAAATAATAATGGTATTCTAATACATATATCTAGAAAACTAGATAATGGCAACCTTGTACCACCAGCTAATATTGAAGAAAAAGCAAATGACAACAAGTTGAAAGCTGTTGCAGATTTTTCTGTTTGTTGGGAAACTTGTCAAGATACAAATTTTCTATATGAATTAATGGAGAAAAACTTGGAAAAAATATATGAATTATACACAAGACATAGAACTAATAAATAAAGTAAAAGAAACATCTGATAATGAAGCTTTAAAAGAATTGTCTAATAGACATAGTGGCATTTATAATGAAATGATAAAAAAATATTATAGACATTTAGTAAGTACTGGTTTAGATCCAGATGATATTATTGCAGATAAAATGTATGTTTTATATAAATCCGCAGTTAGCTTTAATCCAGAAAAAAATGTAAAATTTTCAACTTGGCTTGGCAACCAAGCTAGATATTACTGCTTGAATTGTATGAATAAAAATAATAATTTAATTGCTATGGAAAATAAAGACATCCAATTTCTTCTTGAAAAGAAACAAACAAACGATAATATTGACGTTAATTTAATGAAAGAGAAGTGTGATCTAATTTTCTCTATTTTAGAACGAGTCAAAGATGATCGTCTTATTGAGATATATAAAATGAGATATTTTTCTGGTAAGAAATTAACTCCTTGGAGTAAAATAAGCAAGAAATTAAAAATAAGCACTCAAACTGTTATAAATTTACATAATAAGGGTAAAAAACTTTTAAAAAATAAGTTGACAACTACTCACAACATTGATATAATCTAAATATTATGAATAAAAAACAACCACAAACCGTCACTAACGAAAATCAAAAATCAGATTGGTCTAAAAGAGATGTAGGTGCTCTCTGGAAAAGAGAAAGTGCTACTCAAAAATATCTATCTGGTTACGTTAAGATTGATGAACTCGGTATTGAAACTGAAGTTAAGATCGTAGTATTTTCTAACAAGAATAAGAAAGACAATCTTAAAGCTCCAGATTACAGAATTTATCTATCTAAGCCAGCAGAAAAGACTGCTGAACCTAAAACCACTAAAGCTGAAAAAGTAGAAGAATCTACTGATGATGTACTTTGATGGAATTTAGTTTAAATTTACCAATAAATTCGGTATCTTTTGGTCAGGTATCATCCTTACTTTTAAGAGAGTTATTTCTTAAAAATAAAGTAATACCAATTAGTCCAATCGGTCAAGTAGATTTATCATCTCAAAATCTTGATAAAGACTACACCGATTGGCTACAGACCAATTTAAATTTATTTCTTTCCAAGCATTCAAGAAAAAATAAAATTTTTAAGCTATGGCATATTAATGGTAGTCTAGAAAGTTTTTCTGAAAATCAAGTATTGTTTTCATTTTATGAACTAGATTCTCCAACTGATGTTGAATTGAATATTATTAAAAATAATTACAAAGTAATATTCTCATCTAAGTACGCAATTGAAACATTTAAGAAGTACGGATGCTCTAATTTAGATTATCTTCCATTAGCCTTTGATAAGTATAACTTTAAAAGATTAGAGAAAGACTATTTTCCTGATAGAATTGTATTTAATTTATTAGGCAAATTAGAAAAAAGAAAGCATCACAAGAAGATTATCCAAACTTGGCTTAAGAAATTTGGTAATGATAGAAGGTATCATCTACAATGTGCAATTTATAATCCATTTATAAAAGCGGAAGATCAGCAAAATTTAATACATAACTCTATTCTAGAAAATAAAAATTTCTTTAATATTTCTTTCTTAAATTTCATACCTAAGAATTCTGACTACAATGATCTTCTTAATAGTGGAGATATTGTATTAGGAATGAGTGGTGCAGAAGGATGGGGATTACCAGAGTTTCATTCTGTAGCGATTGGAAAACATTCTGTTATATTAAATGCTCATGCTTATAAGGAATGGGCTGATGATTCAAATTCTGTATTAGTAAATCCTTCTTCAAAAATTGAAGCATATGACAATATGTTTTTTCATAAAGGACAAATATTTAATCAAGGAAATATATATGACTTTAATGAAGATGAATTTATTACCGCATGTGAAAAAGCTATAGAAAAAGTTAAATCATCTAAATTAAATAAAAATGGTTTAAAATTACAAGAAGATTTCAGCTCTGAAAAATTTGCAGATAATGTATTATCAATTATGTCTAAATAATATGCCAATTTATTTGTATCAGAATCCAAAAACTAAAGAAATAAAAGAAATTGTACAAAGCGTGCATGATACGCATGAATATAGTGAAAATAAATTAAAATGGAATAGAATTTTTACTACTCCAGAAATAAATACTCAAGATAAACTTACTGAAAAATCTAGTGAAAATGATTTTGCTAGAGTAACTAAAAATCAAAAAGGCAATGTTGGAGATCTTTGGGATAGAAGCGCTGAGTTATCAGATAAACGCAAAAAAATTTATGGAGAAGATCCAGTTAAGAAGAGATATTTTGATGATTGGTCTAAAAAAAGAAAAGGCAAAGTACACCCAAAAAGTCGTATAGATTAAATTGTTTATAACTTTCTAGTTTTTTCTTTCTATTGGTCTAAAATTAATGTAATATTAGACTCATAGTTGTCTTGTTATTATGAATATAAAAGTTAAAAAAAGAAATGGCGTATCTGAAAAATTTAATATAGAAAAAATTAATAAAGTAATTGCATGGGCTATAAACGGTTTGAATGATGTAAGTCTTACTGATGTCGAAATTAATGCTAAAATAAATATTCATGAAGGTATTACTACAAAAGAGATTCATAATCTGTTAATTGAAAGTGCTGCAAATTTAATTTCTGTTGAAAGACCAAACTATCAATTTGTTGCTGGAAGATTATTGAATTATCAATTAAGAAAATATGTTTGGAAAGGAAAGCATGCTCCGAGACTATCAGAGTTCTTAAGTCAAGGAATAAAGAATAAAATTTATGATCCTGTTATTCTAGAGAATTACTCAGAAGATGAAATAAATAAAATTGGTGAATTCATTGATCATGAAAGAGATTATAATTTTACATATGCTGGAATTAAACAATTATGTGATAAGTATCTTATTAAAGATAGAGTAACTGGAAAAATTTATGAAACACCTCAATTTGCTTATATTCTAATATCAGCTTATGCATTTGCTAAATATCCACCAGAAACAAGGCTTGCTTATGTAAGAAAATTTTATGATGCTATAAGTAAACATAAAATAAATTTACCAACACCAGTAATGGCTGGAGTCAGGACATCTAGTAGAAATTATGCTAGTTGTTGTTTAATTGGAGTAGATGATACAAAAGATAGTATTACTGCTAGTGCTACCGCAGTTAGTATGGCTACAGCTAACAGATGTGGAATTGGAATTGATGTAAGTAAAATCAGAGCTATTGGTTCTCCTATTAAGAATGGAGAAGTCGTCCATACTGGTTTAATTCCATTTTTAAAAATCTATGAAAGTAGCGTAAAAGCTTGGCAACAAAATGGATTGAGAGGTGGAAGTGCAACTTGTAATATTCAATGGTGGCATTATGAAATTGAAGATGTTGTTGTATTAAAAAATAATGCTGGTACGGATGATAATCGAGTCCGTAAACTTGATTATACAGTTGGCATGAGTAAATTATTCTATGATAGAGTTTTAAAAGATGAAGACATTACTCTATTCAATAACTCTGAAGTTCCAGAGCTTTATGAAGCATGGGGAACAAAAGATTTTGATAAAGTATACAAAGAATGTGAATCTAAAAAATTAAAATTAAAAAAGAAAGTATCTGCTCGTAAATTATTTTCACTTATAGTAAAAGAAAGAGTTGAAACTGGACGTATATATATTTTAAATGTAGATCACGCAAATGAGCATGGAGCTTGGTCTGACAAAGTAACAATGAGCAATCTTTGCACCGAAGTTATTCATCCAACTATTCCATTAAATGATTACCATGATAAAAATGGTGAAATTGGAATGTGTATACTTTCTGCAGTCAATATGCTAGAAATAAAAAACTGGCAAGATCTTGAAAAGACTTGCGATCTTATCATAAGATTTCTTGACGAAATCATTGAACTTCAAGATTATTTTAATGTTGCTGCTGAAAATTTTGCTAAAAAACGCAGAAGCCTTGGAGTTGGAATTACCAATCTTGCAGCTTTCCTTGCTAAAAATGAATTAAAATATAGCTCAGACAAGTCATTGCCAGTTATTGATGAATGGATGGAGCATTTTCAATATTATTTATTAAAAAGTAGTATTGATTTAGCTAAAGAAAAAGGTAAGTGCGAAAAGTTTGATAGAACTAAATACTCAAAAGGTATACTTCCTATTGATACTTATAAAGATAAAGTAGATGAGTTAGTTAAAAGAAAACTATCACTTGATTGGGAAAAGCTAAGAAAAGATATTAAAGAATTTGGATTAAGACATTCTACATTATCTTCTTGTATGCCTTGTGAAAGTAGTTCTGTGATTCAATCATCTACTAATGGCGTTGAACCAATTCGTAGTCTTATCACTTATAAAACTAGTAAAATGGGTAAACTTCCAGTTATGGTTCCAGGAATTGGAAAGTATGATGATAATTATGAATTAGCTTACAATCTAAAAGATAATACTGGTCTATTAAAAGTTAATGCAGTTATTCAAAAATATATTGATATGGCAATATCAACCAATGTATATTATAATTATAGTCATTATGAAAATAATGTATTACCAGATGCTAAAGTCATGAAAGAATTAATGTATGCATATAGTCTTGGTTTAATTAGTTTGTATTATAATAATACTGATGATGGTGATAAAGAGCAATCCTTGAATCAAAAAGAAGATACAGATTGTTCTAGCGGGGCATGCAAACTATAAGTTTGATTTTATTATTATAATAATATATAATTATATAATGAACTTTTATTCTCAAATTGGGCAAGACAAACTTGTGGATTTTATATTAAATAGAAAAGAGAATGGATTCTTTCTAGATATCGGTGCTCAAGATCCAGAAGATCTTAATAATACTGCTTTTTTTGAAAAATATAGAAATTGGAACGGAGTAGCAATTGAAAAAGCTTCTATGTGGAATGAAAAATGGAGTAATTCTTCAAGAAAAAAAACTTCATATATAAACAATGATGCAAGATTTATAGATTATAATAATATATTAAAAAATAATAATATAGATGTTATAGATTATATATCTTTAGATCTAGAACCCCCACAAGTTACTTTTGATGTATTAAGAGATATATTATCAAAAAATGTAAAATTTAAAGTTATGACTTTTGAAGTAGACGCTTATAGATCTGATCATATAAAAAATATATCAAGAGATCTTCTTAGTTCTAATGGATATGAATTAGTATATGAGTTATATTTTACAGATAACACTCTTACAAATACTCATGTAGATGATGTTTGGCTTAATAAAGATTATATTAAAGATTTCAATTTTCTACAAATTAACTGTAATAGACTAGAATTTAACTTTAATTTAAATAAATTTACAAATATAGATGAAAACTGTTTTAAACTTTAAAAATATCGATACAACTAAACAGCCATTATTTCTTGGCGAAGATTTGAATCTTCAGAGATATGATCGTTTTAAGTATCCTATATTTTTTGAATTATTTAAAAAACAAAATGAAAATTTTTGGTGGCCACACGAAATCGCATTAGGAAAAGATAGAAGCGATTATAAAAATTTAACAGATACAGAAAGATTTGTATTCGACAGCAATTTACGGTTCCAAACTCTTGGAGATAGTATGTTATCTCGTAGTATTCATTCTTTAAAAGATTACGTAAGTAATCCAGAGCTTGAAATTTGCATGAATACTTGGGCTCAATTTGAAGGTATTCATAGTTATTCTTATTCTTATTTATTAAATAATGTATATCCAGATGCTACTAAATTTTTTGATAGTATTATGGAAGATAAGGAAATTACAAGTCGCGCCGAGTTAATTAGAAATAATTTTGATAAAATTCTTGGTGATGATGAAAAGAAAGATCCTAAACAAAAGATTTTTGACGCTATTCTTTCTATTAATGTAATGGAAGGACTTGTATTTTATGTATCTTTTGCTTGTTCTTTCTATTTTGGATATCGCGGCAAGATGGAGGGTAATTCTAAAATTATTAAATTCATTCAAAGAGATGAAGCTCTTCATTTTGCTGTCAGTCAAAATCTATTAAAAATCTTAAGAGATGAAGATAAAGAAGGCTTCACTTCTATTGTTAAAAAAAGCGAAGATAAGATTTATGCTTTTTATGAACAAGCAGCAAAAAATGAAAGTGAATGGTCTAAATACTTGTTTAGTAAAGGTAATTTACTTGGTTTGAACGCAGAAGTACTTGATGGTTACTCTAAATGGCTATGCGATTCTAGACTTAGAAGCCTTGGTTATAAGAAGATATTTAATCAAAAAGATAATCCTATTGGTGGATGGCTTGATAGTTATTTGGATAGTAGCAAAGTGCAAGTAGCTCCACAAGAAACAGAGATTTCTAGCTATAAGGTTGGAGCAAGGAAAACTGATATTTCTGATGATGATTTTGGTGATTTAAAATTATAATAATTATCAATTAATGTGTAAATATCTACGTGAATTTAGATATTACATTAATATTTAACTTAGTTATGGGAGCAGTTTCTTTTTTAGGAGGCTGGTTATTTACTAGATTATTCTCTCTTTTTGATAAACAAGAGATTTTGATGAAAGAAATTAATGATAAAACTTTTAGCGATTTTATCACTTTAAGAAAAGAAATGGAAATAGAAGCAAGAAAACACCAACAAGAAATAGCAGATTTAGCTTTAAAAGTAAGCACAACCTATGTAACAAAAGAATCTTTTAATGATTACTTTGATAGAATAGAAGCTAAATTAGATCGTAATTTTGATATAATACAGAATCATTTTAATAGAACTAACAAGAATTAATTACAGTACTGTATTCTTAATTATTTAACTTTTCTTTGATATCCAAAAGGGCTTTACCTCCAGATGTAATATATCTGAAGATAAGTATTATCAATCCAACTTTTCTTTTGACTCCAAATTTCACCACGATCTCAGCGGTGAATGGGCCATCGCACTTACGGATCAGAGGTAGCTTCGATCACTACATTCTGCGATGCCTTTAGCTACATTTCCTTCTTTAGCCATATAATGTACAAATGAAGGTTTTAATAGTCGTCAGCCCTTGGGACGTTGCTATCTCAAAGGATTGATAGTTGATTTTTTGACATCAACAAACTGCTCTAATTGGGAACTATGTTTACTAATAGTAACTAAAGTTTGTTTTTTTGTCAAATTTTATTTATAATAATATAAATGGAAATAGTAAAAAATAAAGCCAGATGGGAAGCTTATGCTTATAAATGTATAAAAAAATATAATATACAAAATACAAATATTTATGATGAGCCAACAGAATACCCATGTATAGTTGTTCCTCAATTAATATCTGATATCAATGGGTCAAGAGTTAAATTTAATTTCGTTTATAAAAAAGATTGCGAAAAACTTTTAAAAATGATATAATGTGTAAATAAGTGAAGTTCTTTAACATTGGGCGCGTACTGGTTTCGATTTTAGTAATCGAAATTAAAATGCAAGTAGAGGTTTAGACGGGTCTCTTTAAAAAGTCTTAAAGTATTAATTGCCAAAACAGCAAAATACAAAGGTCATATCTCTGCTAGAGTTTCTCTAGTTGAGGAGACCGTTTCTGTAGCCTAAGTTCTACAGCGTGATATCCACGACACATCTACTGGAATATTGCGTAATTAGATGTTTATTATTTAATAGTTTTTCTATTCTTTAAGTAATAATATTCAAGATAGAATACGCTAAGTATGTTTGTTCTTTATCTATGCAAAGCTAAAAAATAAAAAGAACTAAACTTGTAGTATTTTAATTTAAATTCCTAAAAGACGAGAGTTCAATTCTCTCCGCGTCCAAGTATAAAAAAAAATTCTCAATATAAAAATTTAGTGTAAACATTACAAACAGGAGATAATATTATGTCAGTTAATTCAGTATCATCAGATAGAAATGACCCAAATCGCTGGGGCGATCAAACAACAATTTTAGTTAATAATAGTGATTTAGGCCAAACAGGAGTAACCCTAGATTTTAGTAAAATTAACGATACAGAAGCTTATGCTAGTGGTATTTTAAATATTCTACAAAGTAGTTCAATTAATGTTAATCAATTTGATTTGAGTTCAGCAACTGATTCAGTTACAGTTGTACCATTAAAAGTATCAACAATCTCAAATAGCACACTAGCTACTGCTCACGGAACAGCTGTCGCAGCAAACGCAAATAGAAAAGAACTTTACATTCAAAATCTAGGACCAGTTGGTTTGTTTGTAAAATTAGGAGC
>Ga0181364_1000144_pt1 | contig 12185 bp, 10 predicted proteins | sample Fa13NDMM110SN_FD_130108 | JGI IMG/M metagenome (GOLD analysis project Ga0181364, IMG submission 130108) | Freshwater viral communities from Lake Michigan, USA - Fa13.ND.MM110.S.N | ecosystem: Environmental > Aquatic > Freshwater > Lake | place: USA: Michigan | collected 2013-09-24
AATTGAGATGAAATATCTTTAATTTTTTTGAAATTTTGAGTATTTAAAGTAAGATCTTTAAATTTAACCATTCTACCGATTAAATCTTGAGGAGGAGTATCTACACCAGTAATATATGATCTTAAATTATAATCTACAAAATATGCATTTGTATTGACATTGTATCCATCAACAGTAATACTAGAAGTAACGGGTTGCACTCCAAGCAGTTCATTGTTTGTATATGATGGAGATAAAACCGACAACAATTTACCTGTTGGTTCGGCAGTAATATAATTATTGCCATCACTACCAATTCCTTTATCTACTATTTTATAATTACCAGCTGCTGGATTAGATCCTCCAAATGATGGTAGTATAAGTTGTCTCGTTGAAGTTGACGTTGTAAATTCCTGACCAACCACAAAATATGATATATCTAATTGCCCTATTACTGATTTAAATTTTATCTGATAAGAAGATACGGTATTTTTTGCAGTTAATGAATCATTTCCGAAAGATCCTTGAGAAAATCTTGGTCCAAACGGTGCTTCACTGAAGGTTATAGTAGAATCATTAATATTATATGCTTTTTTTGGTTCTTGAATAATACCATCTAAAGAAATTATTAGATTGTTGACATTAGAAACAGGTAATAAAGAATTAGATCCTTTTATTTTCATATTAAATATTTTTGTTCCTGCTCTATTACCTTTATTGTCAATATACCCATCAAATGAAGGATCTAAGTAAAATTCATATGAAATAGTCTCTGCGGTATCAAATGGAGCAACATAAGCAGATCCCTTACCACGAACTTCATTAGCATCTTTAACTTGTACCGTTGATGTTGTGATTATTCTACGTGTGGTTTCTACAGTAACTCTATTTTTTTGCGGATCCCATAATTGAACAAAACTTACTGTTCCCGATTTTACTGGATTTTGTACAAATTCTGCTGATGCTTTGGTGTTAATTTCTACTTCACCAAATACTTTGAACCCAGCTGGGTGAGTAGTTTTCTTAATTAAATTACGCCAAACATCAGTAGGAGTTTTTGATTTAATAGTATAAGAGTAATCTTGATAGAAATAAGAATCTGCAATTCTTTGAGATTCTGAACCTATGTTTGATCTATCAGAAATGTAATATCCCAAATTATCATAGTATGATTTTACATTAGGAGTAAAAATATTAGAAAATACTTTTACAATATTTGCAGTATTATTCTGCGATCTCCCAGTAATAGGCAAATCTAATCTAAAAATTCCTTCAAATGATTGCAAACGCAAAATATTACTGCCTTTTCTCCATCCACCTTTAGATATAATTCCTTTAGCAATCAATACATTATTATTATATTGTACAACTTCTTCTCCATCATAAAATGCTTCTGGTATGAAATTTTTTAGAACTAAAATTTGAGCAGAAGAATATTTTTTAGAAATTGATTGATCTCTATTAAAATTATACCCGTTGTTTATTATTTTAATAGTTTTTGGAGATCCAATATTATCACTAGAAAAATAAGCATTCAAATCAGTTTCTATAATTTTAATTTCTGGTAAATATGAATAATTTTTTCCTTTATTTGTTGTTAGTATAGCTTTGATAGACCCATCGCTATTTTTGATTACAGAAAATTCTGCCAATGATCCATCACCATCTATCAATATTGCTTTTGGTTTTGAGTAATCTTTACCAGCATTAGTAATACTGACTGAATCTATAGTTTTGGTAGTAGAATTCCAATTTGCAATAGCGTTACATTCTAAAGATGCTGATGGTCTAACTCCAATAACAATAGGCAATTGCTTAAATTCTCTACCTGGATTTGAAATTGAAATAGTGTTAATTTTACCGATAGCAGATGTTGAAGTGGTAGTATACGAAATAATACCAGTACCATCATACGGTGCAATTTTATTTAATTCATAAACAAATTTTGTTGGGGTCACATACGTAATATTCTTTATTCCCTGAAGAGGATCTTCAATGATTTTTAAATAAGATTTATCACTTTGAATAATATCATTTTTATCAAAGTAAAAATAATTCGTGTACTTTATTGGTTCTTTTTCTGTGATAGTGGAAGAACCTATAATCAAATCTCCATCAACAATCAAATCTCCATCAACAATCAAATCATCAGGAGAATAAAACGGACCAAAACCAAATTTAACTTCAGTAAAAGATCCTGTTATTCCTGGTTTAAAATTACTTCTTTTAGTTTCCAAAGTGAGAATGTTATAATTTCCACTAGGAGAAAATTCCAGAAAACTTCCAATTAATGTTTCGCTACTAGTATCAAATTTATACAGATAGTAACGTTGAATATCAATTATTGGATTTCTAATCCAATTAGCAGAAAGTGTGTTCTGTAAAGAAAATTCAAATTGATAATTTGCCTCTTCTGTAATTTTATCAATAGATATTACTTTTTTTGGAGATGATTGATCAAAGAATGTAGTATTTAAATTTACTTTATCAATAGTTTCCAGAGAAGACGACAAGTCATATACTAACGTTAAAATTTGCGCTTTTTGATCGTAATTAAATACGACACCAGATCCCAATATATTACCAACAGCATATCCCACCGATAAATTATATTTTGATTGATATAAAGTAACTGGTTGAGTATTATAATGATCTATCGCGGATGTTAGTTGTTGAGCTCTAGATACAGATACTGTTCTCGAATTAGAGTTAATTGTATTTACTTTTAGAACTTCTTTTCCAATTTTGATTAAATCGTTTTCAGACAATCCATCAACTTTGTTTAATTTTAATGTTGTTTCAGAAAAAGAAAATCCAACATGATCAACATCGGCAATAAAAAATTGTGTACTAATAGAAGAATTAAGTCTTTGTAAAGACGTATTGGAGAAAGTTACTACATCTCCCTTTTTATAACCAATTCCTTTGTTGGTTATAAGAACATTTGATACTAAACCTAAAGTTACTGTTACCGTAGCTTTGGCATTACTAATTCCACCTATATTTCCTAAAGCAGCAGCAGAATTAGATGATCCAACTATTCTTCCTTCTATATCTCTACATTTGGTCTGATCACTAAAAATAATTTCAACATTAGTAAATGTTTGACTTCCATTGGATGCATAGTCTGCGCCACTATTTAAAAATCTTAATCTACCAATACCAGTATCAGATAGTGTAGTTTCAAAAACTGGCGGTTTTAATATTACTTTTTGATAAATTCTTTTCCGCACATAATACGTAGTATCTGTGGTAGCATCTGGAGAAATATCTATATTTACAGAATCTCCCTCTGCTAAATTGTGATTTAAATTGGTAGAAGCAATAGCAATATTATCATTTAATTTGAAAATTTTAATATTTTCACTTAATCTATTTACTTGTGAAATTGCTACTCCAACCGTATCTGTTCGCGTAGAACTAATCAAGAAATAATCACTATCAACTACAAATTCTCCTTGAACTAATTTTACTTTAATATTATTTTTATCTTCAGTAGTTTCTAAAATAATGCCTCGTGCCTTCTCACTAGCAGCAATAGAAGTGGGTGTTGTATTATTTGTTAGTGATATTATTGATCCAGTCTGTGTTGAGGAAATCTGGAAAGAACTAATAGTTCTATTTCTTACGTAGTATAGAGTATTGGCAGTAATACCAGAAAATGTATTGGAAAAAACAATAGTTTCTCCATCTACAAATGGATTTGATGAAACATTCAGTATATTATTGAAAACTTCTTTGATAATGGTTTGTTTTCCATTAGTTAATGTTAAAATAGAATCAGTAGTAAAATTGGAAGATTTATTGACAATTAAATTGTTAACTTTTGTAGATGAATATAATTTATCTGTAAAATTAAAAGATCCGCTTATATTACGTAATACAATATTATTACCGTCAAAAACATCACCAATAATTTGCCCATTAGCATTTGTATTTTCTTGATACAGTGTATCGTTCTTAAACAAATAAGCAGTATTTTCTATTCTAATCTGTGTGGCTTTAGTCTGTCTATTTTCTATAGATGTTACTGGAATTCCTTTTATTGAAGATACTCTAGCAACAATACCACTACCTTCTGTATTAGAGTTATCAACTTCTACTAAATTTGAAACTGAAAAATTATTATGACTATTATATACATCAACCGAAGAAACAGTACCGCTATTAACTTCATTAATGTACGAATATGCTTCTTTTCCGTTGTCGGGAATATTATCAGTACGTAATCTACTTACTATTTTTGGCAAATCATCTTGAGAAATTTGTTTGCCGTAGTTTGAATCCACAGGAATGGAATAAAAAGTATTTCCAATAATATATGGGAATACTGGGTTATCTGATGTATCAACTGTTATAAAATACGCATAAACACCTTGTGGATATTCTGGAGTTACACAAAATCTTCCATTATTTTCATCCAAAGTTCCCAAACGATGATTATACCTATAATCTTCCACAAATGCACCCAAAGGATAGGTGGCAGTCGGTGGACCACTAATTCTATTAAATTTTAATTCATAACTACTCACCATTCTCACAATATTACTGTCATTATCTAATGGGTTAGTATAACCATGAGGACCATAAATTGGATTGCCGTCATATGCGTATCCAAGAATTTTTGAATGCTGTAAAACCGAAACGGTAGATCCATTGGGAAGTAAATTGTCTCCTACAGATATTCTCAACTGTTTTGGGTTAGCTAAGTAAGCATATCCATATCCAAGAGCAGGATTGATATTTTTAAAGAAATATCCATTGCTATCATCTAACTGGTTCTTTAAAAAATAAAATCTATTCTTTTTCCATCTCCTTACAGAAGCTACAGCAGTTGCTCCCTCACCAATTGAAATAATTCTAACATTGACATTTTCTTGTGTGTAAAATTTACCTTCTTTTTCTTTGATAAATCCCGTAATTTTTCCATCATTAGAAATTGTGGTGGAATATTTGGCAAATCTGCCTTTTCCTTCATTATCAGTAATTTCAACTTCTGGAGGAGTGGAGTAATATTCTCCTGCATTTGTTAATTTTAAACTAGTAACTTTTCCTAAAGTTACAACTGCTTCAGCTGTGCCATTTCTACCTGAAGTGATAGTAATAGTGGGTTCTGGAGGAAAATATCCAGTTCCGCCATCATCAACAACAATTCTATCTACTACTTCTCCTGTTAAAAATGCTGTTGCTTTTGCTGTCTCAACTCCTAATTTTTCTTCAACCAAAACATATGGTACATCTAAGTATCCTCTTCCTTTTGAAGTTAATCCAATTTCAGTTATTCCTCCAAAAATTACATCATTGTTAACACCATCAATTTCAGCATAATCTTTATTTCCATAAAATGGAATACCGTTTACTGCAATTCCCACATCTCTAGTTGAAGTTGCTGTAACTTCAGTGCTTAGAGAAGAAGTTTTTTTAATAATTTTTAGAAATTTTTGATCGTCTAAATTTTTATTCCAAGATGATTTGCCAAAATCATGGGATGGAAATCCAGATGAAGTAATATAAAAATATTGATCGTCTTCATATATGGCAGATACATCAGAATTTAATTGACTTATCTTTCCAGTGTATACTGATGGGATTGAAACGGAAGCGGGATTTGATAATGTCTGGTTAATAATCCATCTAGTATTTCCAGTGAAAGTATCATATACGATAGGATCTCTTGTTTCAAATCCTGTTTTAGTTTCTAAAATTCTATCGTTAATAATTGAATATGGTGAAGTGTTATCAATACTTAAGTCGTAAAGAACGCCAAGCACGATTAATCGTACTGTTTGTGTAGTTCCAGTAATATCTTCGTATTGTGATTCTACTGCAGTATAATTGTATACTTTATTGCCTATTGGGTATGCCTGAGGAGTTGCACCTCTACTGTCAATTACAAATTGATTAACATTTTTTGATTTGTAACTAATTTGTTCATTGTTGATTAAAAGTTTTCCAGAAGAAGAATCCCAACCAACCGTTGAAAAAACATCAATAACACTATCTTGTACATCAAGTAGTGTAACTTCCTTTGTTAATTGAGTTTCAGCTGCTACTTTAAATTCTCCTACAATAGTTTCGTCTGCTAATACAATTTCATAAAAGTTATTTCCCAGATCAGTTATATTGTCAACCACAGCAAATGATTTAATTGCATATGGGTCATTATCATCTGCTGATTGAACTATTCTTTGACCAAGAATATTAGAAACATTGCCAGAAAGAACTTTTACTTTTAAAGAGTACTTATTTACCCATTCGCCATTGGAAGCCTTGAATGTATAATCTTTAGGATAGTAAACTGTTGGAACATCATCAGTATCCTGAGATACGATAGAATTAAAAATGAATTTAATTGATTGATCTGTACCCTTTGCTTGGTAAAAATATTTAATATTCTTAATAAGGGTCTTTTTGTCAACAGTCGGTTTTAAATTTTCTTCTGGGAAGGAAGCAAGATATTGATTTTCAAAATTCTTTACAAAAGCATATAAAAATAAATTACTAATGTTCGTTACAATGCTACCAACAGAATAAACCGATGTAGATACTCCTACTTCAGCATAAGGTACTGTTTTATATTCTGAAGAATCGTAAAGATCTCCCAGCTTAGTGGTGGCACTAACATTACGATAACAATTTCTAAAGGCATTGCCTATTCTATTTTGATAGAAGATAACTTCTTCTCCTATCATTACATATCCATTTTTTTCAGGAAAAGAATCGCCATTTTCTACAGTAATGACAACTTCTGCTGTTTCTACTAAAGATACTAATACACTACTTTCTTTTAATAATTTTTTTTCATAAGTATCAATATCTTGATACTTCATCAAGTTGTTAATCAGATCTAATGGTTGCCCAGGTGTCTCCAACTGTTCATAATATTTTTTTACGAACCCAACAAAATTTGGATATTCGCTAGATATGAATTCTGGTAGTTGGTTCTCGACTAGAGTAGAGAAACTTTTTACTTTTCCTGCCATTTACTTCTTACTCTTGAATGATTGTAAATTTACTCTTAGCAACATCAACATCTAAAAACATTTCACGAATAGCATTGATGTCGTTGAATTGTGGTCTTAATCTGACCTCAATTCTGTTATCATCAAAAGAACCTTTAATAATAGTCAAATCGTATATTTTAATTTCACCAGTAACGTAATCAATTTTACCTAAATTTTGATTGAGAACAATTTTAAGACCAGTTTGTGAATCTAATCTATATAAAATCACTTTACCATCACGATCTTCAATATATGAGGTAAAATTGGGAAATTCTTGAACTACAAATCCAGTACTTGATAAAGCTAATTCATCTGTGTCATAATCAAAAGAATTATTAAAACAAAGTTCATAATATGTCTTATTATTTAACGAAGGATAAAAATCCTTTCTCATAATAACTTGAGTTAAGTTTGAACGAATGGATTTGTCTGTACTGTCAATTGCGCTACCAAATCTACTATATCTAAATTTACCTCCAAATTTCTCGGTATCTGAATTTTTAATATAACTTTCTATGTTTTTGATAACTAATGAACGAATAGCATCAGGTGATTTATTTGTTAACGAAGATTGATAATAAATTTTGCTATTTAATTCAATATATAAAATTGATGGGTCTATAATTTTAGCGGTAACTGAACCAACAGCAAATTTTTTAATTTCAGTCTGTATTTGTCTTTTTGTAAAACTTGTTAACTTAGCAGCGTTTGATGGTTTGATAACTATCTTAACAATACCATATTCTGGTGGATTTGATTCTTCTCCACCATAAGAATAGATGTCAGCAATAGCGGGATAAATTCTTCTACAAATAGATTGATAGTCTTCTGAAGTTACTGCTCTATTTTGAGTGCCAAACATGGCAGGAGCATTTCTCTTAATAGCATCAATACTTTCAATTGAAGCTCCTCCTGTTGAAGGAGAATTTACACTAATAACAATAGACGAAATACTGAATAGAGCACCATTTTCATCTTCTACTGTTCCATTAAAAGTAAATGCTCTAGCAGAATTAGTAATATCCCCAGCAGTAACAATATAACTTACCTCAATATATTGACCTGGAGTTAGTTTTTTACCAAGCACTCCATCTCCAAATGTTACTCTATAATTTTCATCTTCTACTTCTGTAACAAAAAATACTTGAGATTTTGAATTTATTGTTAAAATATTTTCTGATTGTGTGTAAATTTCAAAATTTGATGCTGCGGAACTTGGTGATATACGTACCTTAATAGTAGAAACATCAATACCACTGTTATTTAATATAATCTCTGGATCTGTTGCACCAACAGTATGGTATGACTTGATCAGTGTGCCTTCATATGCTTTAAGATTTTCAAAAACTGCTTGGTTATTATTAACAAGTGCCTTTACATCATCTTGTAAAATGTATTGGTATAACGTATTGTCAATTGTAGAAATAAATCCACTACCTCTTCTAAAAACTAACGCATTGACGCTATTCCCACTCGTTAGATTAATCGTGCAGTTAACATCAGCAACTGGTGCTGTAGACGAACGAGGAGAGTATCCTAATTGCTTAGCGATAGAAACTACATTGTCTCTAAGAGTTGCTGTATTTAAAAACATCTCATTCGCAACCATATTGGTATTGAATGAAGTGTAATAAGTGTTATAAGCTAATAAATCAAGTAAATTATTGATTACCGAACCTTCAAAATCATAATCAGTAAAATCCGAATTCGCCCTCAAATAATCGCGGAGCGAATTCCGAATATTAAAGTAGTCCAATTCTGTTAACTGATTATACGCCATTGTTTATGCCGCCGTGCTCCCTAAGAAAAAATTTAAATTTTGTACGTTTTCGGGCACTCCAATGATAGTATAAGAAATAATAACATCAAAACCATTATTATCTTCGTCTATTTCAACTTCAACATCTTGTAACCTAACTCTAGGTTCAAATGATTTAATAGTATATTCAATTTCACTTCTAATTGACCCAGCAGTAATGAAGTTTAGTGGTTCAAAGAGAAGACCAGAAACGCTACATCCGATGTTTGGGTTGAAAAATCTTTCGCCAGGTTTGGTCAATATCAGATTATAAACAGAACCCTTAATAGCAGCATCATTTTTAGTCACCAACAGATCGTCGGTGACTGGATGTTTATCAAATGTTATGCTTAGATCCTTAAAGGACTTACTGATGGGCATAAAATTGGTCTATTTATAAAGTTATTTATGCTTGATATGACGGAGATTTACACCATCCATTCAACATAATCATCAAATCCATCTTTGCCACCACAGAATTTTGAAAGTCTATCACTTGGAGGTGAAGATGTCTTTTTCCTTGTCGGAGTTAGGGAGTCATAATCAGTTACGAGCTTTGTAGTGCCCCAATTTTCCTTCATATACTCAATATCGCGGTCTACTTTGTGTTTTGCCATCTGTTTTTCTCCTGTAGGGTAAAACAGAACTTTTTACGGGGTTGCTATCCCGAATTTTTCACAATATTGTAATCTTCATCTAAAATTTCTCGTAACATTTCGTCACTCCAATGTCTATAATACTCAGAGTTGCGTAAAATTTTACGATGCTTACGCAATTTTTCACGATTTTGCATTAAAATCAGATTATACTTACCATTATTAGTCTGAATGCCATTAATATATGTATTATACTCGCAATGGTCTTCCAAAAATACGTATTCGTCGTACATATTATTGTAAAAGCTTACCCAGTATTGGACATCTTGCAAACTAAAGTATTCTGGAACGACATAAAAAATGACATCATACCCAGAAATAGGTACGATGTCTTCTGTAGAACTGTCAATGATTAAAATTTTTGCGGTAGAAGCATAGGGGCAGACAGCAAACCCTCGCAATTCTGGGCGGATCTCAGAACAACGAATAATCCATTCTCTGATATATGCTTCTATCTCTGTCATCCTTGCCCACGATAACGCTGTTTACGCCCATTACGACTAGACGCAGAAAGTTTCGTGTTCTTTGAACGTCCTTGTGCAGTCATCTTTGGTTTGCTGGCAGCATAACCCGTATTCGTTAATGATCCTTTTGATTTTGCCATAAAAAATTTCCTCTAACTGTTCTTATTATACCACATTTACCCGCCATTGGCAATATGAATGGTGGGATATTTGAATGGGCCTGGTATCGGCCGATCAGTGCTGAGACCTTTCGTAACATCACCCTGCACTGCAAATAAAATATTGTTTATATAAACTGATCTATTCTTCGTACAAACCAACACTCGTTTGAGTGGTTCTACCAGTGGACCAGTACAAGGTGGATCTGGAATAATAGTTCTAGAACACCCAACATCAGAACACTTTGATCCATTCTTATAAAACTTCACTGGTTCTGCGTCTTCTTTGCTACCCTGCTCGAAAAATACTTTCTTAGCTTCAATAACTTCGCCGTCTAGTGCCTGTGGTGGGAAAATACAGCAAACATTAGTAGATGCAGAATCTTTTGCGTTTGTTCCAATTACAAATGCCATTAATTCTCTAAAACTATCTCTAAAATATTTAGTCTACTAAAAAGATCATCCAGTGCTTCGTTGATCTTTTTGTAATCTTCCCCAGGTGGTCGGTAATATAATACAAATGGATCTGGAATGCCACTCATACGCGCCTCTAAGGCACTTAAACGTCTATCAACATCATTTACTACATCAATCAATCTTTTTTCCAAATCCTTCACCACTAGTTGATCTCTTTGGGAATTCTCTAAGAGATAAGTTAAAGTCGTCCGAAATTTCACTTGCTGCTTCACGAGTATCTCCAAACGTAGCTACGTCACTATAAACTAATTTTCCAGTATCATCAAACGTTGAAATCTTTAATTGATCTCCTTCATCATACTCACCATTATACCACTTGTCAGCTAAATCTAACATGTGGTCTGCTAACTTGTCGTAATCTTCAAAATTTTCATTCTGTACCTCATTACCATCTTTATCAATAATCGTGTAGTTTACATTAGTCTTCGTCATTGTCAGTTCCTCCAAATTCTGTGTCCACATGTTCAATTAATACACTGCCGTCCTTGTTGACTACCATATCTAGCATATCTCCCTCTTCCCATCCCGTACAAGATAAAAGCTCATCTGGTAATGTTATATAATATTCACCAGAATCATTGGAGTACTCTACAGTCGTTTTAAATGATTTATTCATATAATTCTTTTTAACTTTTCTATATATCAAGTTTTTGTAAGTATTCGCTCAGAAGGTAACCAATTACTGCATTTTGAAATCCCAAGAGAAAATTCTGAATGACTATGAAACTGTACTCTCAATTGTCTACCGAAATTACTGAAGGCATTGATTACCATGTTTTGTGGTTCTACTATAACATGGTCTATTTGTTCCATGCCATTCTCCAAAGCTCTCTCAATACTATGTAGATATAATGAATCTCTTCTCTTTTTGTCGTGCGAGTCGTAAAAGGTTTTTGCATCACTTTTTCTGGCGGAAATTTTTTGAGCGGAAAATATTTTTAATAAGCGAAATCACTCGGTCGCTTTCAAAGTTTTGTAGGTTGACAGTATCTATTGATTTTCGCTCGGCGCCCCCGCTATCAACGAAGGGGGGCTAATTAACTGCCCCCCTGTATATCACGCTGCCCCTACTCTGATCTGCTGTTGTATTTTTTTGCTGATAGTCTCGCTCTTCATTACATGTGGGATAGTAACGATTGCACCTGTTACTGTATGCTGCCAACGATGATGTTTGTTGCTACGTACACACTCAAAACCATGTGCTCGTGCTAATTTAGATGCCTGCTTAGTGGTTAACATTTAACAGATGAGGGGCAGGGGTTGTGATGGGGTGTGCCCCCGTGAGGGGGGGGGGTGCCCCCTAGTTTCCGTTCAGGAAGTCTGCCATCGCCTCATCGTAGTCTGCCTTAGTCTCAAAGGTCCGCCCGTAGATCGTCTTAGGGAACTGCTGCTTAGGAGCAGGGGCGGTGGGCAGGTCGCGACCCTTGGCAAGGATCTGGAGCTCGTAAGGGTTGGAAGTGAAGCGGGTCATTTGGTCTCGGTCGTTTGTTTACTTGTTTAGTCTACAGGGTCGGGGGGGGCCCCCTGCCCCCGCTTGTGCCAGTCTAGAGATCGTCCATCATTTCACAGATCGCCTCGGCATCAATCTTAAGATCGTTCCAGCGGCACCCGTCTGGGGTCTCAGTGGATCCACACTCCCAGAGCAGCGC
>Ga0181364_1000145_pt1 | contig 12168 bp, 18 predicted proteins | sample Fa13NDMM110SN_FD_130108 | JGI IMG/M metagenome (GOLD analysis project Ga0181364, IMG submission 130108) | Freshwater viral communities from Lake Michigan, USA - Fa13.ND.MM110.S.N | ecosystem: Environmental > Aquatic > Freshwater > Lake | place: USA: Michigan | collected 2013-09-24
ATACTGTGCCTTAAATTCTCTCATACTTGTATTACACAATGCATTAAACCTCTCCTCATCATAGTAGTAATTGTGAGTAACAGAGTCAATGATATCAGAAGCCTCCTCATTCTCAACAGAACTCAATCCAGATTTTGCTTTGTGAAAAGGAATTGTGAAAGTGATATCATACATACTAGGAAGTTCCACTTTAAAGTTGAAGAATGCTTCAAAATCCCTAGGAACTTCATCATACATGTTGCACTCATCCAACATACAAACAAGAGAATCAACACTCAAACAAGGTAGGATACTTAGTTGTTGACTAATAATCTCTGCCTTTTCCTTGTTTGCAATTTTATCATACACAATTTCTCTGATAAGTTCCTCTGAAAGGAAATCATATTCCTTGTGATAGCGAACTCTCCCAGGTCTTGATGAGAAATAGGTTCCAATATTACTCATATTGCTTGTTAGGATAAACAAGTGCCTACTCTTGCCAACACCATCCATAATGCTTAGGAAAAAGTTTCTATGAGCTTCATCATAGTACAATTTTTCAAACTCATCAATAAGAATAACACATGGTGTTTTAATCCTATCCAAGAAATCTTGGAAAGCTTGATCAGCATAGCCAGTTGTAATGAGAATCACTGGAATTCCACTCTCTGTTGCTGTAACCTTTGCCTCCACAGTCTTTCCTGTTCCTTTTGGACCACTCAGAAGCACTCCCATACCCTTACCCATCTTCTTGTAAGTGTCTAGGATTCTAGTGCTAAACTTGGAAAGACCATAAATTTTCTTAGGAATGTCTAGTGGTTCTCTCCTATGCAATTTATAACCTGTGAATTGATTAAACTGAACAGCATAGATTCCAACAGGAAGAGATGTGTCAATATTTTCAATTTCGGAAACATCAACAGTGTTTCCATTACTAATATAGTGTGTGTTATTGCTCATTTTTTGTATTAGATTGTAGTTTATTATTAGGGAATAGTTGGTAGACCATTACGAACATCCCAAGTGATTTGCAGTGACTTGCTTTTAGAATAACCTGCAACACGACGATATCCCTCAAAAATATTAGCAATAATAGCAGTCTTACTCATTTTGGTTTGAAGAGCATTCCTATTGCGTTGCAATTTACTAAAGACATATGCTTGAATAGTATCAGGTTGGATATCGTATCCCATAAGAACACTATCTAAATAATTTTTTGCAACATCAGATTTATCTTTACTAAGCCTCCAATAGCAGAATGCTGCTACAACTGGAGAAACTACATTATTTTTTCGATACCTTTCAAGAAATGTTATAATGTTTGGATTTTTCTCAATAAATGCCATAGTTTGACTTTTGGTAATCTGATTGATTCCTGGGGTACGAAACCTCTTGTCAGATTTAACATCAAAAACACCAGAAGATTCATATGCCATGATTGCTCTTGCTAGAGATGTGGTCATAATAGGATCAGTGATACCTCGTAATGATGCAACATCCCCGTAAGTACGAGTCTTACCATTATCAATAGCTTCTATGGCACCTTTTGCCACCCCATAAGTCATAACAAACTTAATAGGAATGTCTGCTTCAATACATGCTAATAGTCTATGCTGCCCACTCAAAAGATCACCGTTAGAACTAAAAAGAATAGGTTCACCAGTCATTTTCCAATCACCGTTACGCATATCTGTTGCATATTTTGTAACAACCACTTTGGAAGGTTTTCGGTTTGGAGTATCCCTAGTATTATTATAGTATTTCAGAATATGTCTAGCTTTTTCTGGATTAATCTCAATAATCTCAGTATGAATACTTTTCACCTTTTTAGGTATGAATTTTTCAGTTTTCCCTACGATAATTTCATCATAGAATGATTTGCGACTTGTTTGTGTATTTTCGTCTATAGTTTCCATATATTATTTTTTATTCTTCTTCTGTTACTGTTTCTGCCGTTTCTAGGTCCACCACCCCAGAATCCAATTCTGCACTCTCATGCATAAGGAAATTGAAACTCTTCAATTTAAATGCATCCCATTCAAATGGGGAATCTTTTCTCAAAATAACACCCTCTGCCCAGACATCGTTTTTGCAGATTTGACATTTCTTTTCAAGATACTTGTCCACCATTTTTTCCAAGAATTCTCTATGCCAGTGTTCATCAACAGAGATTTCTGGGAATAGATTCTTTGCTTTTCCATAGTAGTGTTCTTTAGGAGTTTTAAATCCGAATTTAGAACAAAAGTCCACAGTTTGCTGATGGTTAAACACATACACATTTCCATTTGGACTTGTGTAAGTCACTTTAAACACCCAGAAATCCAATTCACCCTGATTACAACCATAGTCATATTTCTTCTGAATAGCACTGCCATTAGGAGTGTATCCAACAATCTCACCAACAACACTGATTCCAGTGTCCAAATGTGGAAAGATTTTGTCAGCAACAATTTTCCAAATATCAGAGTCATAGAAATGGTTGTTTTCTTTACCATCATCCATAACATGATTTTTTATTACTTCTCTGCTAGAATACAACATTCCATATTCTGTTTCTTGCACTTTTGCACCTAGGAATTTGGCCAAACGGTCTTTCCAAGACAGCTTTCTTTTCACAAGAACATTAGAAACAATGAAATTACATCCATGCAGTTTTTCAGTGATTGAGATTAGGTCATCTGGGGAAATTTTAAAAACTTCCCTTTTTAGGTGGGATGTGTCTTCATGAAAGCGGAATTGATTTTCCACCAATTTACTTGCATAACGCTTAACATTTCCCTTTGTCTTTTTACCACTTGCTTGCTGAGAATTGGTTCCTTTTGGAATATATTTCTTACATAGTTGGGTATCGAAAAACAAATCAAAACTTTGTTCAGAGAAACTACTATCAATAGTGATAGTTTTAGACAAGACTTCTTTTGCAAATCTTTCAAGTTCAGAAACAGGCACAATATAACCCTCACTCTTTTCTCCTCTGAGTCTAAGTGCTCTAACTCTGCCATGATACTCAAAGAATCCCTTTGAGGTTTTATCAGAGTTTCTCTCTGGTTCTCTAAAAGAATTAGAGAAGCTTAGGAATTCAGGACTAATAGCACTCTCTAGAGGAAAGTAGCAATACAAGTCTCCATCCTTTGCTGTTAGTCCAGTGATTACATTGTTACCTTGAATGGTTACACACTGCAATCTATCAGAATTGGGCAGTTTTCTCAAACCACTCAATTTAACAATTGATGCAAGATAATTAGGATTATGTTTTTCGGATTTTGTGAACATATTTTTTATTTTATAAGGTATACACTATACTATCAATTTTGACTCTTGTCTAATGTTTTGTTCTTTTAGGAGTCTTTAGTTTGAAACAAGGTTTCTGTGACATCATGTACTTGGAAGTTTGTAACAACAGGAGTTTTCTTATCCCACCCACTAAAATATACATTTCCATCAAAACTTTTCCTCTTTTTAATAACATCTTGTTCACTCTCTCCCAAGACGTACACACTATGCTCTCTAACAACATCAACCTTGAAGAGTTTCATGAATTTCATTTCTCTAGGGTCTGAAATTCTAATTGTAATATCAGTACTGTTGTACATGAAACCCCAATTTACAATTTGCCAAAGTGCCAATCCATCCACAAACATTCCCTTTTTTCTTGCAGCAGCACCCATTCTCTTACAGAGTCTATAAAATCTGTCTGATTTTTTCTTACCAGAATCTAAGAGTGTTCTTGCACAAACATTTTTATAAAACACACCCATGTTTAAAAATAGGTCTTGTAGGCTATCAGGATTTTCAATTCCCAAAGCTTTGCACCTCTGTTCATTTTTAATAAAGTGTTTAAGTTTTCTTCTAAATGGAACTGTTTTCATAATTAATTTAGTTTTGATTTTTCTATAATTGTTTGAGCCTCATAATACCATTCTTTTGGAATGCTGCCAGCCTCTTGACTCACAAGGTCAACACAAATGCAGTTGAATTTGGTTATAACCACAGCCACTCTGTGACAGAGTAATAGTAGTATAAACTCACTCTTGTTCATACTATTTTACGCTGTGATATCCCTGCATGTAGTGGACATTTTCTGGAAACTCTGGTTTCTTTCCATTTAGTTTATCATACATTCCATCAGTCTGCATCATTTTGATGTATGATTCGGACTCTTCCACAGCTACTTCCACAGTATTATCAGTTTGTTGTTTCATCTCTTAGAATGGTTAAAACTTCAATTCTATTTTTTGTTCTCTTGTGAGTTTTTAATGTTTTCATAAAATCAGCCCAATCACTAGCACTCTGCTTTGTGGCTAATTCTCTGCTGAGAATTTTCCAAGTTGTAGACTGTGATGTTGGAGAGCCTCTTTTTATTACTATGAATTTTTCTGTCATGAATTTGGGGTGGGTTTAAACATAGAATAACCATACAACGCAACCAGCAACCTGTCAAGCTGTATATTGAGAATTATTCATCTCCCATAACCTCCTTTATGTGCAGTGCTACTGTTTTCATTATGGCACTTATCAAATTTATTTTAAGGTCTGTTACATTTTCATACATATTGGCTGACATTAATTCTAAGAGATTGTCACCAACACAATCTCTTACAACATCTCTAGGAATTTTACCAACAAATAAATATTGCCTAATCTTGTTGCTTCTTATATACAAATCCCATTTTACACTACTCATACTACAAGTTACAAGATAATTGGTTCTTTTCAACAGAATTAAACATCCAGTGGTGACTTGTTCCAACATGCTCCTTGCGAACAAATTTGGCAACATTTTTACCAAATTCAAAGTATGAAAATTTCTCCACACTTCTAACAACAAATCCTTCCATTTTCTCCCTCTTATCTTGACTGTATAATCCTTTTATTAAATTTTCATCCCACACTCCTCTATACAATACAGGAACAGTGATTAAATTTAATAAATTGCAATATAAAACAGTATCATCCCAACTTAAACACTCATTAAATTCATTCCAAATACTAAATGCATAGAAATAAGATTCTAAACTACTATATCCTATAGAATGTTTTGCAAACAAGTTTTCTCCACAGATTCTCCAACCATCATCCAATTCATATCCAATTTGAGCTTGTAGATTTTTAACCCAACTACGACTCCAGTGATCCCTACCATCAAGTGATCTAGCATGAATGAAATCCTTATAAATGGAACAATTTTCTCCATCCATTTTTTCAGTTACAACAACCTCTTTACCAACAAAAATAGAACAGTCTTCTAAAACCCTATCATCTCTGTTCACACCCTCACTAAAGGGTAAGTGGTATGTTCTTGGATATTTTACATAGTGTGTAAAAGGAACCTCTTGCTTTAAAGAATTTAATAAATTATCCATCTGGCGAAATTTTAGAAACTTCCCATTGTTTTTTGAAAGAATTCATAACTGCCATTAACTCCATAACCATGACAGATATCTTGAACAGGATATACACTTAAAGCAGTCTCAATTATTCTTGAGCCAATGCCAAGTCTTCTATATTTCTCCTTTACAAAAATTCCAAAATTAAAGGGTCTGACACTATCAAATAGAATGATACAGCATCCAACAGGATTCTTGTTATTGAATGCTATGAAAATATGCTCACAAATGAATGGATTGTTTAACCATCCCCAGAAACACCATCCATCAACATATAATTTTTTACGAATACAAATATTTGCAGCAGTTTTAATATCTTTTCCATCTTGTGAACTTTTATAATGTTTTATTGTTAACATATAATTTTGTTTTTAATTTAAATTTTCGAAAGGCAGTCTAGTACGATAGGGGTCATTTTTATTCTGTCAACTATTTTGTTTTGCCTCTGTTTAAAAAAAAGTTAAATATTCTCTTGCAGATTGATATATTAACATCTATGTTTGTGTCCATTAGTGTTCCATTAAGGAATAACAACAAGAAATAATAAACAAACAACAACTAAAAATATGGCAAGACCAAAATCAGACAATAGGTACCAGTTCACTTGTAAAGTGACTGGTGAAACAGTTAAGACAAATCCAAAGCAATTTGCAGATTTGTCCAAACGCTATGGAATCACTCCAGAAGAACTGGACAATTCCTATGTTAGTAGGGCTGGAAGACATACAATCTCAGATCAAGGATTGTCTCCAGAGCAAGCTGTTGAGAAATATGGCATTCATATCAATGTTGCCAATAACCTCAAGTGCACAGTCAAACCAAAACCAGAGAAGAAGCCTAGGGCTACCAAGGCTGACAAAACCACTGTTGCAGAGCAACTTGATGGAGAGCAGCCAATCAAAGCAGAGCAAGTTGGTGACTCCTCTCAAGAGCAAGAGGTTGAGGCATCCTCTCAGGTTGAAGAAACAGAAATGGCAGTATCAGCCTAAAACAATAGAAAAAAGGAATACCTGGAAACGGGTATTCCTTTTTTTGCGTACATAGACTAAATAAAAACAAATATGGATAAAGATGAAATAAAATCTAGTATAGAAAATATTGTGGAAGATTTGGAATTGGCTGTTTCAGATAGAAAGATTTCTAGAATAGTAAACAAAATTTTAGAATATAAATATGAATCTGACATAACATTTGATGAATTGTACGAGGATATAATGGATATTTTTCCAAATGAAAAGGAAGATGATTCTATTATAGAATTTGCAGAAGAAGTGGCAAAAATGGCTATAGATAAAATTCAAGAGTGTCAAGATAGTGATGATGATGATAGCGAAGAAGAAGATTGACAAACTTTGAAAATAAGTTTAAAGTGTAACAAGAATAAACAACGTTATGCTAAAAATAGAATCTAACTCTTTTGGGTGCTGCACCTCAAATCACTGCATGTTTAAATTCACATGTAGTGTTCATCATACAGCAGGAACTGTGAGAGAAACTGAGGGTTTCACTCCAGAAGTATTCCAAGATGATGAAACAGAGGAATTGTTTTGTAAAACTGCACATGAACAACCCTATGGTTATGTTGATCCTGTTCCAGAAAATGAAAGTTCTTTAGGAAGAGGCTTTCAAGCACTGCCACATAAAGAGGAATCAACCCTTCCACCCAAAACTCAATCACTACTCTCAAGAGTTTGCAACCCACAATAAAATTATGTATAAAACACTCATTCAAAAAGCAGAACCTGTTGGTGAAGTAACCAGTGATAAAATTGCCTTACACTTACAGAATCTTGCAACAACCTCAAAGAAAAAGAATGCATTTAGAATTCTTTATCAGAATCAAGTTTTAACCATGCCATCAGGAAAGAGTGTGTGGAGTAGAGTGGGAGATGCTAAATCAGCACTCTGGAATGCCCTAGATTTTCCAATCTATAAAATGCTTGGACCGGATTTTTATAAAGAAAACCTTGTTGTTAGAAGAGAAAAAATTAAAAAAGCCAAGGAGTTGTTACTCTCTTTGGTGGAAATTAAAGAACTGGAATAATTTTATGAAAAAGAAGGATTTAATACAATTGCTTGAAAATCTTGATGATGATCAAGAGCTATATGGTATGTATCATGATAGTGAAGATGAGGTGCACAGACTAGCAAAAGACTTCAAGTTGACTAAATGGCACAGGGATTTTACAAAAACCAGAGTGGATGAACATATTTTTGTGTTGAGTGTAGATAGGGCTTCTTATCTAAGTGGGTATCTTGATGAAAAGGAGTATAATAAAAAGTTACAAACAAATTCCCTCATACAAAGCTTTCCACATAAGAACTCTCCCTCCTCCCCTTGGGAGATTAAGGAATCATCACTAGGTGGTGTGGAGGTTTTATTTTGTATAGGACAATTTAAATATCACTTTGCTGTTAAACCTCTTACAAAGACTCAAGAATTTTACATCTTGCACTTTGGAAGGGATATGAATTATGTTCCTTTCACAACATGGGAAAACTTTTTCCAAAGTGCAAAGCCTCTTATTTTAAAATCTTTGCAGAAATACAGAGAAGAATTAGAGTGTTTTGAATCAGATTCTATTTGATGTATAAACTGGTTGACACTCAAACAAGCAAGGTTTATACTGTCTTATGAAAAAAGCCATCAAATTAACAAAGCTAGAACAAGCTGACAATCCGTTATACAAAGCAGGTCTACCAGAGGCATATCAGTATGGTGGTTTGAATGAGAATGTGTCTGTTCCAAAAGGATATATACTAGAGGGTTACTGTGAGGAACTTCCAAAAGTTGGCTCTTCTTTTGCAGTGGAGCGTTACATTAGAAATGATGTAAGGGCATATGGTACGTTTCTTTCGAGCACTGTTACAAAAGTAACAGAAAATGGTTTTGAAACTCTCAATTCCAAGTATACTCTAGAATTTACAGATAAAGTTTTCTAACAATATGGGTGGCAATTTACTAAAAAACTGGAATTTGAAAGAGAAGCGTTTGCCTGATAAAGACTATCAGAGACTCAAATCCTCTCTTGTTGCAAAATTACAAAATGATTTTCACTTAGCCATTCCAAACTCTCTAAAGGTGGGAGTGTCACCATGTGTAAGAGACAAGAGTGATCATGGTGATTTGGATATCATTATGGCAGACTCTTCTGCTGTGGAGAGTTTTTTCCAAAGAATAAAATACTTATCAAGCACAGATTGGAAGGGTATAGATTCCTTTTCAGCATATCTTGAGAGAGAATTTGGCTATAAACCCTATAAAAATTCAAATGTGTATAGTTTTCCAGTGGAAGGTTTTCAGGTGGACATTACTCTTGTTCCTTTTGATGAATATGAATCTACAATCTCTTACACTAGTTGGGGAGACTTGGGAAATCTCATGGGCAGAATCTACCACAAGATGGGTTTGCACTATGGTCATAATGGATTGAGTTTTTGGATCAGACAAGGTTTGTTTGATAAGAATGTTGCATGGAGTGACAATGATCATGTGTATGATAAAATGGTAGTCTCTACAAACACTAAAGAAATTTTCGAACTTGGTGGATTTGACTATGACAAGTGGTTAAAGGGTTTTGACTCTGAGAGTGATGTGGCAGATTTTATCATTAGTAGTGAATATTTCGATCCAAAAATCTATGCCTTGGAAAACCTGAACAACATTAACAGGGTTAGAAATAAAAAAAGAGGAATGTATATGAGATTCCTTGAAAAGGTTCAAAATAAAGAATTTCCATCTAAAAAGAAATTTTTAGGAAAAGGTGTACATTCTCTTTTGTTTCAGAAAAAATTCCCCAAATTAAAACAAGCAATTGATCACTATAGATTTGAGTATCAAGTGAGTTCTGCATGTAAAGAAAAATTGAATGGAGATTTGGTTAAGCTTTGGCTGGGAACAAGTGATGGTCCAACAATTGGTAAAATTATGAAATGGGTAAAGTCTCAAATGACTAATGAAACCATTTTAAAAACACCACAAGAAGACATTGTAAAAATGGTTTTTGACTATGTTGAAAGGGAAGGAATTGAAATTATCAAAGATCAGCCTCAAGAGGAGCAAACTTTTGAATTTTTCCCATTGGTAGATTATATTAATGGATATAATAGACATAGGCTTAAACTATCAAGTGGAATGGCTGGAGACTTTAACGAAAATAAAATTTTATGAAACTTACGTTCATCGGAAGAGGTGGTGCATTTGCACCCATATCAGTAGGAAATAGCAACATGATTTTAACTAGTGAATCTGGTAAAATGATGCTTGTAGACTTTGGAACAACAGCACCATACATTATGAGAGATGAGATGGGTATTGATTTTAAAGAAATTGATTCCGTCTATATTACTCACCAACATTCAGACCATGTTGGAGGATTGGAATTATTTGCCTTTTCAAGGTACTTTATGCCAAAGCTTGATGGTAACGGAATGTTTGTTAAGCCTAAGCTATATTGCATCAAAACTCTTATGAAAGAGTTGTGGGACAACACCTTAAAGGGTGGATTGGAGAGCTTGCAAGGTAAAATCATGACTCTCACAGACTATTTTGAGTGTAAACCAGTTAATGAGAATAAGAGTTTTGACTGGGAGGGATACCGCTTTTTTCCAATTCAAACAGTTCATGTGAGAAGTGGTTACATTATTAAGAACTCTTATGGTTTGGCTATCAATAAAATCCATTATGATAATGGTAAACATGCCTATACAGTAAAATCAGAAGCAGTTTACATTACATCTGATACTCAGTTTGATATGGGACTTATGGAATTTTATAAGAATTCCCGTATGATTTTTCATGACTGTGAGACAACTCCTTTTAAGTCCAATGTTCATCCAAATTATGTTGACTTGTTAACTCTTCCAGTGGATGTTAAAAAGAAAATGTGGCTGTATCATTATGGTCAAAAGATTGATTCTTTTGAACAAGATGGATTTGCAGGATTTGTAGAAAAGGGACAAGTTTTTGAATTATGAGTGATTTTATTTGACAATGGCTTGCATTGAGTTAGGTTGTATTGTGGATACAATCCATTGAGTAAACAAAACAAACAAATAAACAAAAAATAAAATGAAAGACATCCTAACCCCATTCATGGGAATCACAGCACTAGAGATTTTAGCATTTCTAGTTCCGTTCATAGCAGCAATCACCATTGACTTGAAGATGCATAAATCTGGACACTCTATTAGCGGCTCTGATGCTGCAAAGTGGAGTGTTGTATGGTTTCTCTGTGCTGTTGCATTCGGAGCATTTGTATGGCAAGTGAGAGGCTTGGAATCAGCCAGTCTATACATGTCAGGATATCTGCTAGAAAAGGCACTGGCAATTGATAACTTGTTTGCATTCTTTCTAATCTTTGCAAGCTTTGGCCTAACATCAGCAACCAATCAACATTTTCAACATAAGATTCTATATTGGGGCATTTTAGGTGCTATTCTTTTTAGGGTTCTATTTTTGGGTGCTGGTGCTGCTATTGTTAACTTTTCACCATATGTTCTAGTAGTATTCTCTCTTATCATTCTTTGGACAGTGTACAAGATGTGGCAGAGTGAGAATAGTGATGAAGAAGTGGACTATACCAAACACTGGAGTGTTCGATTTGTTGAAAGGTTTAGTAAGGTGAATCCTGATATTTCATTTGGTAAATTTTTCCTGCATGGTGTTACTCCTCTTTTTCTTTGCCTAGTGTGTATTGAAGTTTGTGATGTGGTTTTTGCCTTTGATAGTATGCCAACCATTATTGCTGTTGTGAAAGACCCATACTTGATGATTACAAGTAGTTTGTGGGCAGCAGCAGGATTGAGAAGTCTCTACTTTCTACTCATTGCAGCACAAAACAAGTTTTGGGCACTTCCAAAGGCTATTATGCTACTGCTTGTGATTGTTGCTGCTAAACTAGCAGGAAGTGCATTTCACTACCACATTCCTAACAGCATTAGTCTGGTTATCATTACAGTTATCCTAACAGGAGGTGTAACATACTCTCTCATGGTTAAGAATCCAGAGGAGGAATAAAAGACAAGGGGGAGTGATACATTCACTCCCCCAAATTTAATACAATTTTATGAAAACAGAAACAAAACAAACTAAAGTGAGAACATCAGCATCCCTATTCTCAACACCAAAAGAGAAATCAAAACCCTTAGCAGTAGAGGTTAAAGCAACACAAATTCCAACAATTGGAGCAGAGCCAGTTGCAGACCTCGCAGAGATTCCTGGAGAACAAATTGTTCTTTTTGGTTCAGAGAGGCAGAAAGAATTTGGTGCTCAATTGGATGCAATTCTGGTTGAATTAACAAAAGGAACAAATCCTGTTCTTTTTGAAATGTTGGACAAGTTGAGTAAAGGTGTGGAAGAGGTGAATATTGCAGAACTTGAAAAAGAAATTCGTGAGAGCAATCAAGTTGGAATTCTTGGAAAATTAGCCCAAATGGTTGGTTTGAGTAGTGCTGCTGGTAGATTGCGTAAAATTGATGAGAAGATTGGTACCATGCTAAAAAGCAAGAGTACTGGTTTGCTTCAAATCTGTGAAGATATGCAAAAAACTACAAACACAGAAGTTGTTAAGCTTATCAATGACAGCAAAAGGCTGTATCAACTCTCACAAGGTTTACAAGATAACATTGTAGAATTTAAGAAATATGTTGATTCTGGTAAGATCGCTCTTGAATCTGCAAAACAAGATCATCAAAATAAAGAGGCTCTTGCACTCCAGAGTGGAGACTCTATGAAAATTGATGAGGCAAAACAATTAGCAGATAAGATTAATCTTTTTGAGAATAGAATTGTTGTGCTTGA
>Ga0181364_1000148_pt1 | contig 12035 bp, 24 predicted proteins | sample Fa13NDMM110SN_FD_130108 | JGI IMG/M metagenome (GOLD analysis project Ga0181364, IMG submission 130108) | Freshwater viral communities from Lake Michigan, USA - Fa13.ND.MM110.S.N | ecosystem: Environmental > Aquatic > Freshwater > Lake | place: USA: Michigan | collected 2013-09-24
GCTGAACAACTATTTAAACCTATAATTACAATTAAGCCAATTAACGTAAACCAAATTAGTGCGATTATTAGTTTAGTTTTCATACCTCAAAATTAATTTTACATTCGTTGCATTGTATTGTACAATCTGAATCAACTGCCAAACATTCAAAGTTAATTTGTTCTTCTTCGCCGCCAATTAAATCGTTTTTCAACTGTTGATATTCAGCGTTATTTTTTAGCTTCGTGTCGAAGTAGTAAAGTATTTTGTTTAGCTTAGTCAACTCCTTACCTATCAACTGACATTTAGTGTATTCGTCAAGCCAGTCCGCTTCTAATTCTTTGATTTTATCCGCTTGTTTTTGGATTGTTTCTTTTAGGTGTCGTTCGTTACTCATTTTATTATTTATTAACTATTTTATTAAATTTTTCTAAAACATATTTATTTGCTTGAATTTCAACATCTTTTTTAAGACTAAATTTAGTAAGTAAAACAAAAGAATCTATAAATTCTTTTCCTTCTAATTTTTCAAATTCTTTTTTGAATTTTTCATAACCGCCATCAACTAAATAAAACGCTAATGCTTCAACTAAGCAAGTTCTTTTGCTTTTTGCTCCTTTTGGTTTTCCAGTATTTCCCGAAATAAATCTACCTTTGCTATCTGTATTCATTAATCAAAGTTTTTAGATTCTGCATTTCTCAAATCAATTTTTACATCTGCTGTTTTATTAAATTCAGCAACTTTCATTTTTGTGTTCGCTAAATCTAATTCGTACTTCATAGCATTATTTACTTGTTTTGCTAAATTTGCTTGTGCTTTTGCTGTTTCAACATCAATTGTGTTTTCGTCTAATTTCTCCATTTGGTCAAATAAGAAAGCAATTAGGCTTTTGTTGTTTACTGGTTTCATTTCGCTTGTTCTTTAAGTTGTTGAATTTCTTGATTTTTCGCTAATATCTTTGCGTTTTTGCGTTTGTCCTCTTGGAACATATCAGTAAGTTGATTTGAAAGTACATTAATCCGTTCGTCTTTTTCAACGATTGAATCTAACAACTCGTTGTTCTTTTTTACTTCACGCTTGTAATAGCGTTTAAGTTGTTTGTACTTAAAGTAGTGGGTAACTCCAAAAGTTACCATTACGCCCATCAAGGCTAAAATTGTAATTGCTTCAGTTTTCATATTGTTGTTATTTGTGTTTTACTAACTTGTATTTCTTTGCCTTCAAAAAGAATAATCGTGTAATTCAAATACCTGCTAATTATAGCGCATTCAGTATCTTTATAAACGCAAGTTCTATAAGGAATAAAGTATTTCGTTCCCTTTGGTAATTCGTGGTTTTGTTCAACTATCTGATAGCTTACAAGTCCGTTAAGTTCTATTTTTAATAAGTATTTCATATATTAGATTTTGCAATTATATACATTTTTCCGTTAATCAATTCTTTTCGTGTTTCTCGGTCGGGTTTCGCTGTGTCTATTTCAAAAGTTTCAAAAACAACCTCGATATGATTTTCAATGTAGTTTTCTTTTTCCCTACCCTGCCGAATATTTTTAACAAGGTTTCGTAAAACTTCATTCAAGTATTGGTCGTTATCGTAAGTGAGTGAAATTGTTACGTGTTTCATTCGATTACCTCCAATTCTGCTAAATAGTTTTCTAAACTTTCAAGTTCGTTTTCAAATCTAACTAATCCTTTTAAAGCGTGAATACATAAATCGTTTAAATCTTTTTCTAAATATTCACGTGTTATTTCGTTGTAAACTTTAACGTTAGTTTTTAGCAATTCAATATGTAGTTCTGTTTGTTTAATTTCACTATATATTTTCTCCCAATCTAATTCTTTGCCGTCTTCGCATTCGCAAACAACGTCTTTATAAACGATTTCGCCCATTATCATTAACGGTTCTTCAATCATTCCAGAACCGTCGCATCCTTGACAAACGGTTAAAAATTTTTCTCTTAGTGTTTCCATACTGTAAAATTAAGGTTTAAAATTATTGTGTTTTTTGTTTTTGTGTTAAGCGGTTAATATTAATTATAAGCGGTAAAAGGGGTTTTTACGCCCCTTGTTTGTTTAGTTTAATTAACTTTTAATTTAAGACCTTTTTTTAATTTATAATTGTAATTCAAACTGTAATAAGTGCAAGCACGTCCCATTCTGTCGTATGCTGATTTTAAAACAACCCCTTTCCCGTCTGTTGTTTTGTAAACCTCTTCATTATAAGAAGTTATGTAAACATCACTTGTGTTTACTTCTAAATTTGTTGCTGATAAATACATTTCGTTAGTTTTAAAGTGTCTACAAATATAAGTACTATTTATTAATTAAATGCACTTTTTTTAATTTATTTTTAATTTATTTTATAACTTGTTGAAAATCAAGAATAAAAAAAGCCGTCTGAATTAACAAACGACTTAATTAACCTTAAAAACACAATATGGAAAACAAATATAGTGTTTTTTATTTATCTATTTTCTTATTCCAAACATTTATTCCAATAGCCGTTGCGGAGTAACCTAAGAACATCAAAACAATTTCGTAATGAAATCCACACAAAGCAACCCCAACCGCCACCCAAAACGCTGTAAACGACGCTAGACGCTTTTGCTCAAACTTTCCGTTGGGTGCGAGAGTATCGAGAATTATTTTTTTCATTAGGTAAAATTGCTATTAATCGTTTTGGTATTTCAAAAGTATTATTTACGTGGCGTTGAATCAAAACCTTATCTTCGTAACAGTCGTATAGTTTCGCTTCAATTTTTTCGATTTTAGCTTCGTTTTTTAAAGTTGCTAAATAAAGGTAAACAATTGCTCCAATAAAAAAGAAATTTTTAGCACCGTATTTTTGTAGTAATTCTAACCCGTCCTTAATCATTGTTAATCCATTTAGTATATTCAACAGGTGCGACATCGTGCCACTCCCAACCGTCGTAGTTCTCTTTGTTTTCTGAGTTCAAAACCTTGCCATCAGGATAAAACACCTCATTACCAGTTAGCCACTCTTCGTATAAAAATTTATAGTACATAATTATATTGTTACTGTAAAACCTTTCAATGTTGCTATTGTTACATCACAAGTTGCTGCGCCTGGATTTCCCGTAACAACTATTGTCTGTGCTCCAAATGCTGTACCTAAACTTGTAAAGAAATTATTTATTTCAGTTGCTGAAAGTAAATTGTTAGCCACCGAAATTCCCCTTGTTAAACCAGTTGCTGTAAATTTTTGAAGTGTAACAACGGTGCTAAACATAAATGATGTAGCTGTAACATTTGCCATGTTAAAATTCAAAATAGCAAGTGAATTAGCTTGCTGAAACATTGTAGTCATACTATTAACATTCGCTGTGTTAAAGAATGGTACATTTTGAATAGATATACAATTACGAAACATATCTATCATATTAGTTACACTTGCGGTGTTAAACAAGGGAACTGAATTTAAAGAACTACAACCCGAAAACATTGATTGCATATTTGTTACACTTGCGGTGTTAAATAAAGGAACTGTTTGTAACGATTGACAATTCAGAAACATCGATGACATTGTTGTTACAATTGCTGTATTGAACAAAGGAACTGTTCGTAAGGAATTACAGCCACTAAACATAGTAGTCATTGTTGTTACACTTGATGTGCTAAACAAAGGAACATTTTGAAGCGAAGCACAATTTTGAAACATTGTAGCCATACTATTTATTGCTCCAATTTCTTTTATCCATATACGTTCAACAACTCTATGTAAAACTGTTGTTCCTGTTCCTATCACTAAATTAGTCGATGCACCCGTTACATTTGGAATATTCATAACTAAATCCATAAATTGCGAAGTTTTACCTACTGCAATTCCCGTTGGTGTCTGTTGTAAGTCTATCCTTGTAATGTTAGCCACTCCCGTAGGAATTACCTTAATTAGAGCTTGTCTCCACCCCTCACTTGTTGGGTTTGAAACACTTGCATAAGTGTAGCTGTGTTCTGCTTTAACTCCACTTAAAACATTTTCAAGTGCTGAGCCATCACCCCAATCAACTGTGTAATTTCCAGCAAAAGTAAAAGCTACCTTATTACCACCGATAACATTATAAACTGCTACAAGTCCGTAGAATACTTGTTCACCTGGTGCAATACTTGGAATAGAAATCCAATCGCTTGGGCGTTGCCAATCTGTACTTGGTGCTTTTGCTTTTATATAAGTACTCATAAACGTGCTGTGTTAAGGTTTACTACACCTGCTGTGTTCAAAGTTACTGTAATTTTTGCACCCGTTGCTATTGAAACGCCAAACGTATAAGCTGAATCGTTAACTAAAATAGTAGTAGTAGGTGAATTTGTTATCGCTGTAACTGAATCAATTTGAAAAGTGTACATTGCGTAAAAGTCAACTGTTAAAGCATCAATACATTCAACTGTTATTTTTGGATTTGTAAAGTTTGTTTTCTGCGCATCTGTTTGGTAACGTTTATCCGAACTATCTGCAATATCAGCTGTTGTTGCATCTGCACCGCTTGTTACTAATCCTTTTGCATCGAATGTAATTTTTGTTTTCGTTGCACCCGTAATAGCTGAATTTGTAGCAACTGCACCCACATCACTCGCTGTTAACGTTCTATTTGCGCTTAAATCGTAACCGTTGATTGTTCTTGTTGTTGGTACAAAATTAGAATCAGGTAACGAAACATAAGAAACCCACGCTCCCGAATGAAACACTCTAAAAATACTTGTTCCAACGGTATAACCAACTGAATTAATAGTTGCCGTTCCATTTCTCACGAATACTCGATAACCTTTTCCCTCAACGGGCGTTGGGTCTGTAAATGTGCTATTTGCTACTACGGTATAACTTGCATCGTTTACTGCTGTTTGATTAGTTGAAACTACAACGGCTTTTGATTGTACGTTTGTTAAATTTATGTCTAAACTCATACTGTGATATTTATTACTGAATTAGGGTCTAAAGTTACAATACTTCCCGTTTGGTTTAATATGCCATCAACATAAACGTTTACTGTTGTGTTCGGTAGTTCTAAATTTGTGCTTGTTGTTACTAAATAACTATCGTTTGAATTGCTTACAACAACGCTCGCACCCGAACAAGTGTAAACCCCACCCGCTAAAACTTGCACCGAACTTGCGCCGTCCGTTACCGTTACATTCGGGCAACCGCTTGTGAAACCAGTATCGCAAATAGTCATATCGGAAACCATTATAACATCGAACGTCATCGCCCAACCTGCTAACTTATTCTCAAATCTATCTGTAAACGGTTCTAATGTTGCGTCTCCGTCCATCATAATATAATCAGGGTTTAAATCCCCTCGTTTCATTATGTCGTGAACTCGATTTAACGCTTGCAACATTGCGTTCATTATAGACGGTTCAAGGTCGTATTTTTCCTTACTGTCTAAAATATCCATCGCTAAAACAGTAATATTAAAGCGTTGCATTTTACCTTCGATACTTGCTGAATTGATGATAATATGCGCTAAAGGGAAAATCGTTTGTTTAGCTAAATCAATATCGCTAATTTGCCCGTCAGTAATTGTGGCAATTAGGTTAGTCGCTTGTAACTGCGCTCGAAGTGTATCAAGTATTTTGAAGTAACTCATTTCTTTTCCTTTGGTTTTTCTTGTTCAATTTGTTGAAGGAAAACCATTAATTTTTCAATATTCTTTTTTGAACGCTTTTTCATAAAACCCAATTTGTAAAATTAGTATCTGAACTCGGATAAATGTCACCGTTGCTGTTGCTGTTGTATTCAGGGAATAACGCTTGATTAAAACACATATAATCAACAAATCTACTGCTGTAATGATTAGCCGTTTGCGTTTGTTTGTCTATAAGTAAAGATAGTTCTAAACGGTCTATATTCTCGCTTTGTTCTGCGTTGTGTTTATAAACACCTTTGTTTCCTATCGTATAAGCTGAATACGGTAAATACTCTACCATCGCCCAGTGAATAAGCATAGGTTTAATATACGTATTTACTAAAGTCAAATAATTACCCGCTAAAGTGTTTGTTATAATATTTGATTTTATACGCTCCAATAAATCCGTCCCTAAATATTTTTGAACGTGAATATCTTGAGCAATTTTAATATATTGAATAAATTTGTCGGGGTCAACGTTTCCGTTTAAAGACGTGAATTTAACCACGTCATCCCTTGTTATAATTAGTGCCTCTGCCATTATTGAAAACGTTTATTTGTTGGTAAAAATCCGTTAAACGGCATATCTTTTGGAAGCGTTGAAACAAGTTTACTATTAACAACTTTGTAACCTAACTTTTCAGCTTTTTTACCTGCTATTTGTCGTGCTGTTTCAACATCAATTGCTTTGCCTTCAAAAGTTGCGTAAACCGCTTTATTCCACCTATGGTTACAATCCCCACCGCCTTTATACAACCAAACAGAATAAGTATCTACTCCTTTCGGGCCCCAACCTGGATTAACAGGCATTGTTTCCATTTTTATAATATCTTCCTTTCGATAAACTTTATTTGAATTCATCATTGCTTTACAAAAATCTCGGCTATTTTCTGACATTTTACCTGCATAAACGTAACGTGTCAAAAATTTAATTCCGTCAATTGTTGAATCTTGTTTACTTGTGATGTTTGGTCGTGCATCGCCAGTACTTATGAAGTTGTAAACCTTACTCAAAAGTGACGGCTCTAAGTCCTTAGATAGCATTTCGTTTTCTTCTTCATCGTTTTCGTAATCAACCTCTTTAATGTCAATCAAAACCCAATCTTTTCCAACCTCTTCGCCAAATGCACTAATGTCGATTTGTGAACTCAATTCCGTTCCCGTTTCCTCTTGTTTATCTTCGCTCGATTGCACGTTTTCCAAATCCGTAAACTCCAAAGGTTGTAACGTCTTAAAGAATAATTTAGCGGTATTTCCGTTGAAAGATGTTATTTGTTCTAATCCATCTATCAAAAGTTGCTGTAACGGTCTAATAACCATATTGTCGAACAATACAAACGCATTCTTTAATTCATCTGCATTGCTTCCGAAACCGTTTGCGCTTCCTAAACCTAATAACAAACCGCTTGTAATCGAATGCGAAACCATAATTTTGCGCTCGCATTCAGTTGATAAATATTGATAGTGTTCGGGTGCATCGTTTAAAGGAATATCGTCAACCGTTGTTGCTGTTTCTTTATTATTATTAAATCCAACTATTACTCTTTGTCCTTTACTACCCGTTAGCTTGTTTTTAATTTGTGATTGTAACAAATTTTGCGTTTCAATATCAGGTTGCCCGTTGTTGAAATTTACTACTTTCGTGCCACTAAAACCATTTTGAACCTCGTTAATAAGGTAATCACTTACTTCCTCCTCTAATAACGCATAAGACGTTCCTGCTACGTAATCTGGCAAAGCAAAATACTTCATTCCGATTGCATAAGGTCGAATAACTAATATTTCTACTTTATCATTTGAACTTTTAAATGTAGCATATTTCTTTGGTGGGAATTTCTTAACGTCTTCCCAGTTATTTGAATAGTACCAATTGTTAATTTTACCTTCATCGTCGCATTTTTCAGGTGCTAAAAGATTCATTTCAATATGAAACGCTTTTAGTATTTTATCGTGTTTGTCATTATAGTGTACTTGAATTGCACATTGTCCTAATGTCTTTAAATCAAAGCAAAGTTTTCTTAAACAATCCTTGTTAAACAAAGCCATTACTTGAGCATATTCAGCAGGTTTACGGCTCGCATCAATTACTCCTAATCCTTTTCCATACATTAAACGAGTAACGTTGTTTATAATAGATTGATTAGTTGCGCTCTTTCTATAACGGTCAATAAGAAATTGAAAGTAACTATTGTTTTCGCCAAAAGTTACATAACCTTTTTGTTTAGATTCTATTATTTGCGGTGCTTCGTATTGCGCCAAATTTATTACGTCTATATTCATAGCATTACAAAATCATTATTACTTGAATGTTCGTCAGTTTGCAACCCTGCTTTATAACACCAAACCTGCTCGCTTCCTAAAAAATTAGTAAGGTTGTATAATTGCACGATATAAAAACGCCCTGCTTTTAACGAATACACCGCTTGAACTCCGATGTAATAACCGTAATCAATTATAGTCGGTGCGTTAATTGTTGCGCTTGTTCCTGCTTCTTGGTCGATTACTACAATACTTGTTATCGTTGTGCTACGTGGCGCGCATTTCAATATTTGGCTTGAGGCACTTACTTGTAAAACATTCATATTTATAAAACTATTAAAGTAGAAAACTGTTGCATAAAAAAAAAGGGTTACATTTCTGCAACCCTCTTTCTATGGAGACAATCAAACAAAAATCTAAACTGTTGTGAAAGACGCTAAAGCCGTTAAGTCAGTTAATAGACCTGCTTCCGTGTTACAATCAATAATATTTGCTGGCAAAGATTCCATGCCCGTGAACGTCAAGGTATAACCGTTCAAGTCACCTGCTTCCGTACCCATTGCGATAGTACCTGCAGTTACGTCCATTCCTCTTTTAAGTCCTGCGATTCTAAAGGTATTGTCACGCCCTCTAACAATAATATGCGGTCTTCCGTAAGATAATAATTTAATCATCTTAGTAGTTTTCGCATCTTGTTTTTTAAGCGTGATAGTTAATTCTTGATTGAAAAAAGTAGTACCGTTGTTTCTATCTGAAGTGATAGTTTCTTGATAGCTATTAGTTCCTTTCAATTGAAACCTGAAACAAGCTGTTACGTTTGCAATCGCTGTAATCATATCTTCTAACCCTCCCGTTGCGGAATAAGAAACATCAACCTCGGGGTTAAAATCCCCGAAGTTAATGAAATACACAGCGTCTAATCCACCGATTGAATCTTTACAAACTTCTTGTCTTCCGTTAGCTAAGTCACACATAAGTCTTAGTTTACAGAGTTAGTAACGTTGTATGTAACAATGTCCTCAACGATTCCGTATTGAACACCTGCGGTCATTCTCATAATGATTCTAACGTTTTGTGAACCGTCAGTATCTGCCATATCCAAAAGTCTAACCTCGTTTGCATCGTTAAGTAAACCAGTTCCGAATACTAAATTTTCTTTAGTTGTTGCAATCATTGTAGATGCAGGAAGTCCAGGTGCGTGTGCTAATTTAACACCCTCGAAAGGAAGTATTGCACCACCATTGAACCACATTGAACCTTTACCGTCGATACCATTTGCTCCTAAGTTAGTTGCGAAACCACCTAATGCACGAACGTATAATCTAAATACGTTTGTAGAAACGTAGATATGAAAATCCTCACGTGCTGAAACTGCTAATGGAGTAGCGTCTAAAACTTTTCCTATTTCTGCAATTACGTTAGTTGATAACAAACCGCCACCTACTAATGCAAGTTCTTGCGCTGTTGGTAATGCAGGGTCTAAAGCTAACAAAGTAGTAAATCCGTCAAACTCTCCGTTTACAGATGCAACACCTCTCCAAATGTTTACTTCGTTTTCCGAAGCAACTTTTTCAGCGTATTGTGCTAATAAGAAATCAGTAAATGATTTCGGCATTACGTCAAATGCTGAATAACCCATTTCGATTGCGTCCCAATCATTTCTGAAAGTTGTTTTACACAATTGACGGTTAACTTGTAATTCTTTAGGTTGAATTACTCTTTCTGTTAAAGTAATCGTTCCTGCAGGGTTAAAGTCGCAAGATGCGTTAGATAAAAGTTTGTCAGTTGCAAGTCTTTTCATTACTGACTTGAACTTAACGTTTGGCATAATAGTAATTAAATTACTTGCCAAAGTTGGCGCAGGCAATAAAGCCGCTGCGATGTACTTACCTGCGAACTCGCCAGCGTAAGTAGTTGTAATTGATGTAGTTGTACTCATTTTTTATAAATGTTTTTTAAATTAAACTGCTGTTAAAGTGATTGCTCCTGCTGTAACACCTGAGCCGTTCACATACCAATTTGTTCCGTCACAAACTAATTCTGCGAAGTCACCGATTGATTCTGCTGATGCTACGAAAGAGATAGTGTTTTCGTTAACTCCTGCAACGTGCGCTCCGTTAACTAATACGCTTCCCTCAATTTTGTTAGTAAGTGCTTTTACAGTCCAATCAGTAGTTGCAAATGCTAAACCTACGATAAACTTGAATCGTAAACCTGCTGATGTTGCTACTGCGGGCAAAGTAACTTGTGCTCCTGCTGCTGCTTTTAATATTAATACTTTTCCGCTATCCTCTGCGGTTAAAGTTGTTGCGCCTGTTACGGCTTCAACTACTGCCAACTGACGTTCTTCGTCGTTGGTTACTGCTAAATAAGTTGTACTCATTTTCTTATTGGTTTATAAATTTCATTACTAAATCTCTTGTGCTTTTAGGTGCTTCTACCTTTACTTTTTCTGTTGGCTCTGGATTGTGAACAATTGCTTTTGGTTCTTCCATTTGTGCTAACTGTGTTTTCAATGTTTCGTTTTCTAATTTCAATGCTTCGTATTCTGAAAAGAACGTTTCTTTAACCATTGATTCAACCGTTTTTTTAACCGCTGATTTTTCAATCATTTTTTCTTCGTCTTTTTTCATTTCCTCTTCGGGCATTTCCTCTTCTGCGGGTGCTTCCTGTTCTTTGATTTCTGCAATTACACCTTCTTGAGTAACAACTAAAAGCATTCCGTTTTCAACAACGTATTCACCAATTGGCAAAGGTATTTTTTGGTCGTCTTCCGTTACTACAAAAATTTCGTTATTCGCTTCAAAGCTATCTGCTTCAATTACCGTAACACCGTCGTTAAGTTTCATTTGCTCCAATTTCACTTCGATATTCAAAGCGATACAAATCTTTTTTACAATTTCTTTATAATTCATTTGACTTTTTTTTAATTAAACTATTCTGTTTTTGTTCTGTTGCACTTTAGCGAATTATTACCGTTGTATTTTGGCTCGGATTTATTACAATTTGCGTCCCACCGCTTACCGTTGAACCGATGCCTTGTTGTGATAATTCGCCCTCACAACATTCTTTGCGATACTTACCGTCTTTGCATAAGCAACCACGTTTTCCTCCTTTAGGTGATGTTGTTTTTGTTGGCATATTATTGTTTTGAGTTTAAATAATCGTTTAATTGCTTTAATTCGTGTTGTAATGTTTCTTCTGTATTTATTAAAATTGTATTTTGAATTTCTATGTTTTTAATCATAAATTCTTTTTTCAATTCTAATTCTTGAATAAGCAACTTTTGACCTTCAATCCACAAATCTTGTGACTTTTCAAAATCCGACATAATTATTTAAGATTGTTTTTAAATTCATCAACTATTTCTCTTGTATCTACAAATTTATTTCCCCAAACACCAAGTTGAACTCCGTCAATTAAGTTTGTTTCTTGAGGTAATTCTAAACCTAATTGTTCTGCTTGATTTCTTAATTTTGTAAGTTGTGAACTTAAATCTAAAACTTTCTTATCTAATAAATCAACTTCTTTTTTTAATGTAACTCCTTTAGTTTCGTGTTGACCAATTAACTGTAAAATTTTTGAAGACTCAGCTCCCCAAGAATCTCTTTTGCTTACATGACTTTTCCATTCTGAAACGATTTCTTTTTTTAATTTGTTTATGTCGTCCATTAAAGCCAATTCTACTTTCTGTGATTCCAACTTTACCGCTTCTTTTTCAGATAGCTTGTTGATAATTTCTAAACTTGTTTTCATTTTATTATTTTTTATTTATTTAAAGCGTGATATAAATATTGGCTTTCTTCCGTGTGTTCTTTACCAGTCATTAAACGACCGTCTTTATCTTTATGTGTTTCTCCGTCCCAAATTTTACCGTCAATAGTATAATGAGTTTGTCCCTCCTCAAGTTCTTGCTTTCTAATTTGCTCTAATTTTCTACTTGCCCACTCAATACCTGCATCGCCACCCCAACAAAGCCACATCAATCTTCCGCAACCGTCCCCTAATTCCTTTTGTGAATTTTCTTTATGACGTGCAAAACTTGCCATTCTTGCAATCGTGTCTTCGCTTATATTTTCCCCGTTCGCTAATTGGTTTGCTCGTGCTTTTCCAACCGCTGTTCCACAATCACCCCATCCGTTTTCCTCAACCCAA
>Ga0181364_1000149_pt1 | contig 11960 bp, 7 predicted proteins | sample Fa13NDMM110SN_FD_130108 | JGI IMG/M metagenome (GOLD analysis project Ga0181364, IMG submission 130108) | Freshwater viral communities from Lake Michigan, USA - Fa13.ND.MM110.S.N | ecosystem: Environmental > Aquatic > Freshwater > Lake | place: USA: Michigan | collected 2013-09-24
ATTTTCTTATCGGCCTGTTCTACTTCATCTATATCAAAATAACCATCAGCTGTAGGACCCTGAGAATATATAGTGAATGTTAATACTATGGTTTGGTACAGAGGATTATTTTTAACCTTGTTATATGTAGTAATATCTATTTCCTTTAAATAAATAGGAATAGTATGAATATATTTAATAAAATATCGTAATATATTATTTTTTTGGTAATCATCTTCAGTGGGGTTAAATACATATCCTTTAATATTATTATCTTTAACCAAACTAGAGGCTAATATTAGTTGTTTTGACAACCCAGTATATACTTTTCCAGGATATGCTTTGCCTTTTACTTCACAATAATATCCTGTATAAGGATTGTAATTAGAATCTAAATATTTTTCCCCGGATGTATAATTTATCTTTGCTATGTTTTTAGGTGCTCTCATTATACGTATTTTGCGTTTTGATTCCAAACAATACCTGCATTCTTAATTTTTAGTGCATCCCAATCAGCCATAGATACATTAGCAGGTTTTAGAACTCTAGCTCCATACCCGTTCCACTTTTCATACCACAGTTCTCCATATTTTTGTGCTGTAGTAGCATTTTCAAATCCTTTTCTCTTAAATGATGCTACCTTTTGAGATATAAAAGAATCAAAATCTTTAAAAGATACAAAAGCTTTATACAATTTTGTTCCTCCTTCTCGTGCTACAACATAACCATCATGTATAGAAGCATCAAATGACCAACCCCCAGCGGTAATATCAAATCCTCCTAGGTTCCAGTTAAATCCTTTAAAGCTTTGTTCTTGTTGTATTGTTGCTAATATAGCTTGTGCTAATACTTTTCCATATTTCTTTGATAATTTTGGACCTTCCAATGCAGGATCTATTATGGTTGTTTTAAATGCTACTTGTTTACCTGCCCAACCTTTATTTAAATTTTTATCAGTATATGGTTGTCTAAGACCACCTACTAAATTTCCACCTTTACCTGTTGTAATATTAGGAGTAGCTCCTGTAACTTTACCTCCTTTTAAAGTAACATTAAATAAATCTGTTTCGGCACCGTCTGGTTCTTCTAAAATAATTGTTTGTCCTTCTAATTTAGTTGTCCAACCACTATCATTAATTGTATGTCCTATACCTGTTAAAATATATCCTAATTTTCTACCAACACCGGTATCGGCATCCGTTTTATATCCTCTAGGAAGTAAATCTGGGTGAATATTGAACATATGTCCTATAATTAGATTTGATATACCATCTATTTCTAATGATAGTTTTGTTGGGATGATTGCTTTGAATTTAATTGGATTTTTAGATAATGCTCTAAAAATTGCTATAAGATCTCTAAGAGCGCCTTCATATTTAGGTGCTACCTCTACATCAAAATCTGCTTCAAAATCAAATATCCAACTTTTACCCATCCAGCTAATAAATTCATATATAGGTAATAAATTAGTTAATAAATTTTCTAATTGAATAGCAGTGCTATCATCAGCACTCGTTGTATTCATTGCATTCATTTTAGGCTTTAAACGGTCTTTTACACCTTGGTTAAAACCAACCATAGTATCATTTTCTAACCCTAATTGTCCTCCACCTGTTTGGGCTCCTATTGCTACGATAGAAGATTGTTCAGAAAATATTTGTGATTCTAATGAATAATTTCTTACAGTAGAAAATAAACCATTATATTTTCCTGTAGGTGTTCCATCTTCTGAGTAGAATGTAAATGTATTTTTGTAAGCATCTGCTTTGCTTTGAGTATCTACAAAGTTGATGTCTATAATTCTAGCTATAGAATCGAGTGGATCAACATGTATATCAAAATTATTTACATTTCCTGTTGCAGAAGATATATCTGCTAGCATTTTCTTTAGAAAATCATACAGATTAATAGTGTTTTTTTCAGTTTTATCTCCTCCTTCTAATCCAGGATCTTTACTTATTTCTAATAAATAACGTAAATTAATATATATGTTTCCTATTTGACCTAGACCTGCTTTGCAAGCAGGATCTGCAGTTCCCTTAGCATCAGATACAGAAAATGGTTCTAAATTATCCATAAATGCGAGATCGTCCGCTGCATCTTCTTGTTTATCTTTTATTTCTTTTATTTTTTTATCTGCTTCGATTTGGGCGGTAACTGTTGCTTTTTGAGCTTTAATTATACCTATATCTGTTCCTTTTAAGTTTTTTAAACCTAAAGAAATCCCTTCTATTTCTGATTCTGTAAGAGCTGTATCTAAAAAATCATAAAATTGTTCGTATTGATATTGATCATTTCCACCTGTAGACACCATTGGAATATTGAACCCATCCTTTTTTTCAACTTTTACTGCTAATTCATATTGTCTTTGTAATTCAATAGCAGCATTATCTTCCGTAATACCAGCTGTTTTACAAGCATCAAAATATCTTTTAAAAGAATTTTTAATTACATCTTCATCACTGTTGAACTTTACAACTTCTGGTATTATTGTATTGGTTATTACTATTTTAGCCGCAGCTTCTACTGATATTAAGCTTGAATAAAAATTAATATTAGAAGTAACTTTTGGTCCTGGATCTCCAGTAACAGTTGTGGTTGCCTCTGAACCGGAAGGGGTTGTACCTAAATCTTCAGGTAATTTGAAAGCTCCCCAAATATCATTTTTAATTAAACATACTGTAGGGTTTACAGATATTTGTAGGGGGTGACATAAGCTTAATAAATAAGGAGCTTCTGGTTTTTTTAAATTTTCAGAAGACATTTTCCCCCCGTTTTGATAAGGTCTATCGCTTGTTGTTACACCAATAATTGGTTTATTTGCACCTTCTGCTACAATGCCTACTGTTATGTGGTTATTTATTAACTTGCATAAAGATTCTAGTGTAATATATTTCTGGCGATCACCATCACCAAAATCTTCGTCTTTTTCACCCTCCCCATGTAATTCAATATCCATGGTGAACATATCATATGTAACACCATCTTTATCAGTTACTTCATACTTAGCACTTGCATTTTCTGATTCAACAGAACACCATAGTTCATATATTAATCCTGAAATAAAGTTTCTGGAGTAGAATGTTTTTAATTTATCCGGGGCTGGAACAGATGCTGAGTCTTTTATTTTTAAATATCCACTAGTTTGTAGTGATATTAATGATAAATTAGCGGCTTGGTAGTTTATTTTTAATGATTCTATCATTTCACCGATAGAAATTAGAGTTGTTGAGCAATCATATCCTCCATCTGGTCTTGCGGACCATTTATAGTTTTTTACTATACCTAAAAACCCACCATAGTTTCCTTGTGCTGTTTCTTCTTTTTCAAACAATTGTTGAAAGACATTTTGATAATCTTTACCATTAAGATTACTATCAAATATATTAAATGGAGTTTCTGGGGTTGTTACTAAATCTCCAGTATTATTAATATAAGCAGTCCAGCCCCATTCTAATAATACAGAATAACCTGGTCTCATATTAAGTAATTCTAAATCTTCTAATTGAGTTATATCCCAACAGTTAAAATTTATTGTTACTTCTCTTAATGAACCATAAGCACCTTTTGATTTAACATCAGCGCCTGTAATTCCAGGCATTGGTCTAACACCATATAAATGTGTTTTACCACTTGGTGTTTGTAATGAATATGCATTTTCAGGACCTTTACCAACACCACTTTTTAATTTATCGTTGTATAAAGCACCTCCCGTTAAAACATAATTTTTAGCTAAAGCCCCACCATCCTCATGAACATCAACAGATGAAGACATTCTTAACCATGATTTTGAACCATTATGGATTGCTACATCTTTTAAATTACGTCTAGCAAGTGCCTCTCCTCTTTTTAAGAGTTGGTTTTTAATATGAGACGGAAATGATTCTTTAAATATAGACATAACATTATTTGTAATTTAAATCATTAAACAATTTTAAAACGGCTCCTAAATCTGTTGGTATTCTTAATTGAGTACCTGGTGTTAAGAACATAGATCCTTTGTTTATATTATTGTTTGCTGATGATATAATCCACCAGTATTCTGGGTTTTTATAGTATGAATAGGCTAATAGATCTAATCTATCTCCTATTGTTGTAATAACATATATATCATCCTCGGTTAAAGGAATATTTGGGTATCTCTTTAACTTAAGGTATTTAGTACCTGTTAGAGTTTGTATAATATCTCTTGTTGTGTATCTCATTATCTAGCTTGTGATCCTGTTAAATAACCAGTTCCGGATATTGGGTTTGTTAAATAATTTAAAAATCCACCTTCTTTATATGTAGGTAATTCTTTTCCAATAATAGTAAAATTAAACTGTGCATTTACATACATTGCTAATTTTTCATCTATGTCCCAAGATGAAGCATCAGGTATATCAAAAGAAACTGATGTTAATATTCCTGGTTCATTTATCAAATAACTTCCTAATGTCACTTTCGTAATAATTCCACCTAATCTGTTATTACTATCATATTTTCCAGCACCTGCTGATTGCAATTCACTCAATGCTCTATGTTTTTCAAACAGATGTGTTTTGTTGAAACATGGAATTTGTATATTAAAACTTACATCTCTCTTATGTTCGGTGAATGTATAAAAGCTTTCTGACCTCCCCACATATTTTACTGGGTTCCAAGTTGAATTTGAATTGTATTTAAAGCCTGATAAATATGCTGAGAATACTACATTTCTTGCGTCTGTAGCTGTGAATGGGTCTATCGTATCAAAACTTACTAGCATTATATCTCTATCGCTTCTATCAAAATGAGGAGTTACACGAGTCCCGTTGAAATAAAAACCCTTTTTACTTGCTCTATTTACAGACACCTCTGCTAATTTATATGATTCAGCATCAGGTGTTGATACCATTTCTCCATTTTTATAAAAGGTTTCCAAACCACCTTCCATACTAGAAACATTTACAATAGATGCTTTAACTGTTTTTGATACTCCCGGTTTCCCACTTGTAACAACTACCTCATCTAATGTCCTTGGATTATTAAAAAGAGAACCGGTTGCTAACTGAGCATCAACTTCTGCTTGAGTTTTACCAGTAAATGTTTTAGTTGTAGGAAGTTGATCTCCTAATGTACCTATATTAACACTCCCTGATGTATCATTTTGAATTTTAATTCTTCTATACCCACCTATATATTCTGTGTTTTCTTTTTGATTTTTTAATACAAAAAATTTATCAGGTTGAGCAGCTATTGTTGGATTTATTGCAGGAACCGAATCAACCCCTTCAACTACAAAAATCTTTCCATCTCCAATATCATCTCGTAATTTACTTGTTGAAACTCCGGTACTATAAAAAAACTCAGTTTCTGGTTTTCTGCTTAAGACATGGAATTGATCGATTTCTTCAATCTTATTTAAAGGAATAGGAATAGATTGTGGAGATAAAATGGATCCAGTATCCCAACCACCATCACTTTTCTCAAACACACTTGGTTCTGTTAATGGATTAACAGATAAACTTCCGCTTATAGTTTTTAAAGTAGATTGAAAAAAGGACTCATCTATTTTTATTTTATCTTCAGTAAAAGCATATCTATTAATAATGGTTCTTCCTATACCATATAATGATTTAGGACCACCATTGTAACTATCAATAGTTAATGTTTTTGTATCTAATTTATTTCTTTTAAAATCATTACGAGTAAACTTAGAACGAACAAATTTAGAACGAACAAAATTATCATTACCAAAGTCTTTAGACCATTGTCTAAAACGTCGATTTTCACTTCTATTAAATCGTCTTTCTAATCTATTACCAAATCTATTAAGTTGTCTATTAAATCTATTATCGTCTCTATTAGCTTGTCTTCCCGCTCTATTATTTTGTATATTTTCTTGTCTTGCCTCTTTTAAATTAAATTGTTTGCTAATGTCTCCTTCGTTATCCCCTAAATTAAATTTACTTGTTAAGGAAACTAATCTATTATCATCAGCAATTTTATTATTCTCTGCAACTACATTAATGTATTTAGTACTTTCATCCATTACTGGTAAAAGACCATGTCTCATTAAATGACCACCAAATGCATTAAGAGGAACTTGAGCAATTGTGTTAATGCCCAAATTATATAAACGAGTTGAACCAACTTTACCTAATAAACCACCAAGTCCTTTTTTAGTTTCAAGTTTAGGGTTGGATAATTGCAATCCAACTTGTTTAGCTATGAATAAAGGACCTTTAGGAAAATCTTTAAGAAATTTACCTATACGAATCGTATCAACTATTGATGCATTTAAAGCTCCTATAGCTCCACCTCTGATTAAACCATCATCAAATTTAGTAAGTCTGGTTCTAGTAAGGGGTTTATCTAAATCTTTTAATTCGGTTTTTATATAAGGTTGCCCACTGTTACCTCCATCTGAAGTATCATTACCATACTTCAAACTGCGTAGTTTGGTAGCATTTAACTGTGTTATTATAGGCATTCCTTGATTTGTTTATTAATAACGACCTTCAGTTGGACCTAAATCGCTATATTTACGACCTGTTTTTGATTTGTATTGTTTTGCACGTGGATTACGTGGGGCTTTAGGATCTAATTCATCTAATGTAGATTCTGGTCTAACTTTAGAAGAACCATTAAAGTCAACTAATTTAACTTTAGGATCTGTATGCACTGAATATTGGTTGTGTAACTTATCAGTTGCAGTACCAGCAAAATATCCAAATTTGTTAGCTGCTAATCCATTAGCGGTTAAGCCTAATTTGCTTTTGTCTTTTTGATTAATGATTGCCATTTTTATTTTAATTTAAAATTGTCTATGTATAAATATTTACTTAGGCTGTTTTATAACGGCCGTTCATATTTTGTGTTGTACCTACCTTCACACTATCCATCATCACTATACCTTCTTTATTGATTAACTGACCAATAGCGGCTCTAACTTCGTTAAGGGCGGATACTACTGGTGATAGATCAATAGCGCCACCACCTCCACCACCTTCACCACTCATTAAATCGGTACCTACTTTAATTTTACCATCTGCACCATACATTGCTTTATCATTTGGATCCATTTGTACAGATCCGAATTCTCCAGTCATCACAGGGCCTTTGCTTGGATCAACAATACCATCTTTCATAGCCATATAAGTACCTAAAGCACCCATAACAGCTGCTAATCCTGCTACAATCCATACTGTAGCAGCACCGAATGAAACAGCTTCTGCTGCAACTACTGTTGCTGCGGCTGTTGTACCAGCTATTGCTGCTTCTGCACTTTTTAAACCTAATAATATTGGTAATTTTGCTATATATCCTATTATGCTTTTTAAACTAAAACCATCAAACATGGCTTTTGTTCTAGCTGCTATAACAGCAGCAGCATCATAAGTACCTATTATAATTTTACGGGCTAAACTTTTTTCTTCTAATCCCAAAGCAAAAGCTTTAATACCAGAAATACCTTGTTCTCTTATTAATGAAAATAACAATTGAGCATTGCCTGCTATTTTAGTTAAAAGGGATTCTTTTTCTAATGCTGTTTGTGTTCTTTTAGAAGCAATTGTTGCTAATCCCATATTGGCAGCAATCATGTTTTCACCCTTAGAAGCTATATCAAGTCCTAAACCTATTCTCTTATAAGCATTAATAGCCATTTGTGAAGCTTTAATACCTAAAAATATTCCTCCTATTATTTTAAGAGGAGTAGCCATATAATTAATTATATTTAAAGCACCACTTAATAAATCTAAGAATGAACCTAAAGGACCTGCCATTAAGTTACCAAATATACTTTGTAATTTCTCTACAGCAGCATTAAACTTATCTTGAACGTTTTGTCTTTCAAGAGCTTGTGCTGCTTCTTCTTCTGTTATTTGTTGTAAAGATTTACCAGATTTAACTGCTTCTTCTCTTTTTCTTAATTGTTCAGATAATTTATCTGAGGTTGTTCCTAAAGATTGAGCATAAGCATTTTGTGCTAATACATTCATTTTAGAGAACTTGGTAGCAGTCATACCTTGGTTTGCCAATTCATTAGCAACACCTACCATATCTCCTTGTAAAGCTAATGATCTAGCTCTTTCTAAATTTAAAGCCTGACCTGTTAATAGTTCAGCTTTTAATTCGTTTTCAATTGATGATTCAAAATTTAATAAAGATTCTGCTTGTGACTTGGTGTCTTCTAATGTAGTACCTAAGGCTTTCATAGCCACTACTGCTTTAGCTATACGCTCAGGATTATACCCTAAATTAGCAGCTAATTGGCCTGATACTTTAACGGCTTCAGCTAGTGCTGATCTAAAATCAATACCAACTTTAAGTTGATTTCTTGCTGTTGCTAAACCTCTAACAAATGATCTATATGTTTCTTCAGATGATTTACCAGACAATGCAGAATATCTTTGAACTTGAGCGGCTTCATCTGCTTGTAAACCAACTTGTTTAGTTAATTTAATCTGAGTTTCAAGTTGGTCTGCTGTAAATTCATAAGCAAATCCAGTTGCTTTTACTAATTCACCAAATGCTTGGGTTAAATTAGCAGTATTAACATTTAGATTTCTTGATGAGCTTTCAATAGCAACCATCTTTTCTCTAAAGGCATCCGCTCTTTGAGCTCCATATCCTAATTGCTTTCCTAATTCAACTGCTTGTGCATTTGCATTTAAAGCAGCTTTAAAGAAGAAATTAGCAATTTTTAATAATATAGTTAGTTGTGTAACGGGATCTTTTAATGCTTGTCCTATTCCAGAAGCTGTGCCTTTTACCCCCGTCATTAACACATCCCACTTAGATCCAGTTTTAGCAACTTCTCTCATGTCTTCCTTTAGATTTTCAAAGAAGGTACTACTAATACCTAATTTACCTAAAGCACCAACAATACCATCTACTATCTTCCCGGATATACCTAACTGTTGAGTAATTCTTTCTTCTTCTTTTAATCTTTCTTTTACAGCAGCTTTTAGATTTTCATATCCTAATTCTTGATCTTTTAAAAATGTGCTAGCTGTTCTTATATTTTCTTCTAATAGTTTTTTCTCAGTACTCAATGCTGCTCTTTTTTTAAAAGATAAATCTTCACTTTTTAGAGCATTTTTTACATCCGCTAAACGCTCAACATTAATTTTTCTACTAATTTCTAAATTTTTCTGTTCTTGTTTTAATGTTTCAAGACTAGTTTGTAATTGTTTTTTAGTAAGGGTTGAAATACCATCTTGATCATATTTTAGTTTAGAAGCTATACTACTTAATTTTTCAAAGGATCTGCTAGTGTCTCTAGTAGAATTCTTTGTTTTATTTATTTCAACTAAACTTTTTTTTAATATTTCATAAAAAGTATTAATATCTGAGTTTATATTTTTTTGTTCATTTCGTAATGAACCTAATTCTTTTCTAAAATCCTCAGCACCACCAACTAATCTTTCGAAAGCTTTAGCATCAGAGATAGTAATATCTCTTAGCTCTTTCATTAGTTTAATCAATTCTGCCGCTTCGGCGGGGGATATTGGTGTATTATCTGGCATTACTTTTGTTTAGTATTACATCGTATAAATATAAAAAGCGCCTATTTTTTAGGCGCTTTCGTTGAATATGTGGGTCGTGATACGTTTGGTGTTAGTGGTTTAGACGATTGGTTTGATTTATTTTCAAGCTGTTTATTTTGTTTTTCCATCGCTTCATTTTCATCATCATAAAACTTTTTCATTTTATGGAATGTAAATCGACGCAACCATATTGGCATGTTATACACTGTATTCCAATCATATCCACCTTTTCCATGAAATACTATTTCGTGGATTTGGTCAAATATTATAGGTCTATCTTCCTGAGTCAGGCCAAAAAAAGTTAATTCCTACTGGAATTGAAATGCCCTCCTCTGCACCTTCCTGGTAATAAGTCATATCAATATCTGGTTGGATTTGTGCATAATACTCACGTAACGCTCTAGCATCTTTTGCTGTTAAACCATTATCAACAAAGTCACGAATAGTTGCTAATTCTCTATTACCATTAACAGCTGTAATTATATATTTTAGGCGTGTAGTAATTTCAAATGAACTTTGTGGAGATATTTTCTTTAAACCCTTAATTTCGGCATCAATTTTTTGTTCATCACCGTGTGTTAAAAGTTTAAATGATACTGTATTTCCTGATAAAGGCATTTTGAATGTAAATTCATTTGTACCTTCTTCAAATAATGATAAATCAACTTCTTTTTCTTTTAAGGTTGATAAATCAACAATGATTATTTCTTCAGCACCTGTCTCGTAATTATAATTTTTAAATTGATATTCAGCACCATATCCTAAAATACGAGCGCCTAACAGTATAGCGTTTTTATCGCATACTAATATATCATTAAAACTAACTGGTGTTACTATCAATGATTGCATTACTCTGTTGAGTACTGATCCATCTTTAATATAATTGGCGTTAGTAAGAATATCTTCTTCCTTAGCTGTCATATATTTCATTTCAATTTCACCTTTAGAAAGTGGTGAATCTTTTGGATATAATAATCCTTTGGAAGGCAACGAAACCGTTTCGGTTGGCATTTTAAAATCGCTCATATAACATTTTTATTTTGTTCGTATATAAATATATAGAAAAAAGAAAGCGTCTGCAAAGCAGACGCCTCTAGGAAAAGAAATATGAAGGGAATTAAAAATTCAATACACAGTAATCCATAGCAATAGTAAGGGAAATGTTAACTGCTGCTTCACTAGACCAATCGTACTCACCGAAGTTTGCTGATTTTACATAAGCACCTTTGATTACCCATTCGCTAACGATGTCACCTACTGGGCCTAATACGTTTAATACTAAATCTTTTTTATAAAAATCAGAATAACCATCACGGCCTGTTACTGATTCGTGTGCCAAACGAGCCCATTCCATTACAGCTTGAGCACCACTTGGAGTGATTGGATCATAAAGTTCTAAGTTCATATCTTGCCACTTAACTTTACCTTTTACTTTACGGTAAACGTTGATGTGATCTAATATGATTTCACCTGCATCAAATTGAGGTGACGCTGCCTTCTTAATCAAGTATGCCGGAATACCATCCACATACATGATGAAACGGTTTTGCACCTTTGGTTCGAAAGCGGTGAACATTATTTGGTTTGCGTCTAATACAGCCATTTTATGTTAAATTTTGTCTATTAATAAATATTATTGTTTATAACTCTTACGCTGGGAATGTTGCCCCAGTTGGTAATACTGTGAAATCTAACACAATGAATTCTGCTGTTTTACTTGGTTGTAAATAGATTTGACCAACTAATTGGTTTCTATCGATTACATCAGGTGTGTTATTAGAATCATCCATTACCACTTTATAAGCATATAAACCTTGACGTTGTACTACTGATTCTAAGTAAGGGTTTGCAATGCTCATAAATCTGTTTCTTGTAGCTGCTGTATTTTGTTCAAATACTAATGAACGACCTACTTGACCTAAGAAACCTTTCAATGTGATCAATAAACGACGAACGTTAATTCTATCCAATGAAGTTGATTTTTTCTGTAATGTCTTTTGACCAAACGCTACAACACCTTCTCCAGGGAATGAAGCTAATGGGTTAATGTTTGTATCATATAAATTATCACGATCTTCTTGAGATAATCTTCTTTCAGCTCTTAATACTGATCCAATTCCACCGCGGTTTAAACCTGCTGGAGCGAACCATTCAGCACCTACTTGGTCGTTGAACGCGAACACACCACCCATTACTACAGATGGAGGACACCATACAGCCTTACCTAAGTTAGAACTGAATAATTGTACCCATGGGTAATAAGCAGCTCCGTAACTTGAACCATGAGCAGCAGCAGCTGTAACAGCAGCAGCTACGTTAGCTCCGTATGCTGTAGTATCGATAATTGCCATTGAATCACCTCTACCTTCACACACTGCAATTACGTCATCTGAAATTGAACTTAAAGCACCAGTACCTAATGTTACACCAGGAACTAATAATAAGTTAAAGCTATAATCATCTTTA
>Ga0181364_1000150_pt1 | contig 11951 bp, 9 predicted proteins | sample Fa13NDMM110SN_FD_130108 | JGI IMG/M metagenome (GOLD analysis project Ga0181364, IMG submission 130108) | Freshwater viral communities from Lake Michigan, USA - Fa13.ND.MM110.S.N | ecosystem: Environmental > Aquatic > Freshwater > Lake | place: USA: Michigan | collected 2013-09-24
CGTTTGACTTTAGTACCACTGTTTGATAACTAATGGCATCTGCAACAACTTCTGCATTATCACGCCTTAAGAAAGCAGCAAACTTAACACCGGCAAAACGCAGTGTTAAGTTAAGCGATGGCACGGTGTTTGAATTTTACTCAGCACCGCTTACAATGGCAGAACGCGAACGGGCGCAAAAGATGCCTGGCGGCGAAGATACCAATGGCTTCGCATTAAACCTGTTAGTGTCAAAAGCCGTTGATGATACAGGTCGTCGTTTATTTACAGCCGGTGAAATTGCAGAGCTAAAAAATGAGGTGCGTGATGCTGACCTGCAATCATTAATGCTGGCAGTAATCACTAACCCAGAGGAAGAAGAAACTGATATGAAAAGCACTGAAGGCTGAGCTAAAAAAAGATAATCTTTTATTGTTGCAGCTTGGTATTGCTAAAGAGTTAGGCTACTCATTAGTTAAGCTGCAACATGAGGTTACATTAGAAGAATTGCTGATCTGGTCGGCATATTTTGAGCTGCAAAACGAAGAACAAGAGCGTAGAATGAAGCGTAAGCGCTAGGGGAGCTATGTCGGTTGTTGCTAATGTTGCCATTAATGTTGACAGCAGTGGCGCAACGCAACAGCTACGCGCAGTGCAGCAAGGCGCACAAGCAACCGATAGCGCCGTATCTGGCTTACTTAAAACGGTTGGGAAATTAGCTATTGCACTTGGTGCGATGCAAGCCGTTAAATTTGTATTTGCCAAAACTGCTGAACTTGAAAGCCAAACACGCAGCTTAGAAGTTCTTACAGGCAGCGCAGCAAAAGCAAAACAAATTATTCAGGAATTGCAGCAACTTGGCGCTGTTACGCCATTTACATCTAGCGAATTAATTGATGCAGCTAAACGCTTGCAAGCATTTGGCGTTGAAGGCGACAAGGTAGTTGAGACTACAAGGCGATTAGCTGATGTTTCTGGCGCTACAGGCGCTGAGCTGCAAGGGTTAGTTACAGCTTACGGCCAAGTACAAGCTAAAGGCCGACTGCAAGGAGAGGAGCTATTGCAGTTCCAAGAACGCGGCATTGCTTTGCAGGGCGAACTGCAAAAGATGTATGGGTTATCAGGGCAAAAATTACAAGAAGCATTAGCCAAAGGTCGCATTAGTTCAGAAGCTGTTGAAGTTGCAATAATAAGATTAACTAATGTTGGCGGTAAATACGCTGATGGCGCTATTGCGCAAAGTGATACATTAAGCGGCAAATTTAGTACATTAATAGACGGCATAGAAATGCTAGCCAAAGGGATAGGCAATATTCTTGCTCCACAAATAAAAAATATAATTAATTTAGCAATAGAAGGTATCAATCAAATAAACAATTTATTTGCTCAAGGGCTGCAAAGCGACTACATGAGAAGGACTGCCGCTGCTATGGCGCAAATTAAAACAGGCTTTAGGACTGAAGCATTAGATACTACAGGTAAATTATTAAGTGAAATTAGTCGCAGCCCGCAACGCGCAACAAAAGGTGGCATTGAAGCACAATTAGCCGCACTTGCAGGCGTTGAAAAAGTTTTAAATGAATTAAATAATGCAGGCGCATTACCTGATCCTGTGCTAGATAGAGTAATGAGGCAAAGCGAGGCACTCACTAAATTACGTGGGGATTTAAAAGGATATTTAAATGATTTAAAAGCAACCGCTAAAGCAACAACAGCCACACCTGCAACGCCCGCATTATTAGAAGGAAAGGGAAAGCCAAAACCTAGCAAATCAATGTCAATGGATAGCTTGCTTAATCCAAAAATTTCCGATGCGCTTCAACTCGATATAGCGCGGCAAGAGACTATGAAGCAAAAAGATCTTAGCAGTGCTCAAGGCACTGAAAATGAAGCGCAGGCGAAACGCATGATTGAATATGCGCACCAATACCGCAAAGCATTACTTGAAACTAAAGCGTTAACAATTCAAATAGGAATTATTGATAAACAGCGATCTGCTTTTATTGCCTCATTCGCTAAAGACAAGCGAGGCGATGCGGCACTTGTTATTGATCAGAAAAGAGCTGATATATTAAATCAAATAAATTTAATCACACAAAGCACTAACACAATCGCAGAAGAGCATTATGGGAAAGCATTAGAAGCGCAAAGAGCAGATGAATTAATATTAAAGAAGAAATTAGAAGATGAAACATTATTAGGTCAACAAAGAAAGCAATCACTAACAGATGAACTTACACTTGCTCAAGCACGTCTTACGGGTAACGAAGCAGAAGTAATGCTAAGAATGCAAATTCGTGATATTATGGCTGGCACTGCTGGCTTGTCACAGCAAGATGTTACAAATACATTAAATCAAATTAATGCAACTAATCAGCTTCTAACCGAAAAGGAAAAGATTAAAAATTTAGTACAAAACATTGGCGCTAGCATTGAAGGCGGAATTGTTGGTGCTATTGATAGCGCAATAACAGGTGCTAAAAGCCTGCAAGAAAGCTTGGCTGATATATTAAAAGATATTGGCAAGATGTTGATATCATTTGGCATTAAGTCATTGCTTGGCGGTATTGATATTGGTGGCACAAAGATCTTTGGCGGCGGTAAGGCTGCTGGCGGTCCAGTAAGCAGCAACAGCAGCTACATGGTCGGCGAGAAAGGGCCTGAGCTATTCGTGCCATCTAGCGCTGGTAAGATTATCCCAGCCGATACCACAGCAGCAATGGCGCGTTACCAACGCCAAGGCGGTAGCGGCGGTGGTGGCAGCAGTAGCGATGCCATGGGCGCTGGCGAAGCAGCAACTCCTGTATTATCAATGAGCTTTGAAACTACAAGGTTCCTGGGGCAGGATTATGTCAGCACTGACCAGTTGCAAGCAGCGATGATGGCAACAGAGAAGCGGGCAGCAGCGGCTGGAGCAAAAGCTGGTGCTGCGCAAGTTACCAGTAAGTTGCAGCAATCACCTAGCTATCGCAGGCAGGTAGGTTTAAGATGAGCGTATTTGTTATTGGTAATTTTGTTACTTTTACTGATACCGCAGAGGGCAAGACAAGGTATCAAAACTTTTTTTCGGAAGGGCAGATCACATTTGCAGGCAATACATACCAGCTATTGCCATTTAATTATCAAGGCGCACAAAAAACAAAAAGCGGCGACAACATCAGCAGCCAACTTACGTTACCAGCCAATCCAATAACTTTTAACTGGGTGCAAAGTGCAGTAAATGGTGGCTGGCAAGTAAATGTAAAAACATATCAACTTACCGATGCTTACGACCCATATTTATTATTAGGTGATGAAACTTGGATCGCTACTGGATTAACGTATAATACACAAGCGGTCGAGATGGAATTAAGTAGTGCGATCGATGCAATTGGTGCGCAAGCGCCTAATTTACGAATCAGCCGTGAAGCCGTCGGCGCATTGCCAACCACGGGCGCTATCAGATCCGGCTGATCTCATTGGCTTGCCATACCGGCTTGGTGCTGAACCAGCGCGGCATGGTGCTACAGACTGCATTAATCTATGCAGGTGGGTATTAGCGTGGCATGGCATCGAAGCCCCAGTACCAGCCCGCAATTGGTATCGGCGTTTACATGCAGGTGATACCAGCATCTTTAAGGAGCAATTAGACTTATGGGGAACACCAGGCGAAACTGGTATTATTTGCTTAGTGCAAGCTAGCAATAGCTTTGGACTAGCTGTTTATTTTGACACGGGATGGCTCCATTGCAGCGCACAAAACAACCGGGTGGTATGGTCACCAGTCGTCAAATACGAGGCGCGATATTGCCATGGGAAAAGCAATTAATTGATACTTTAGGGTTGACGATTGAAGAATATAACTGGTACGCAAATGCGGTAGCTAACTACCGCCCCGAACGCGATCCAGCTTATGACGTAGTGCCGGAGGTGCAATGCACGGGATTTGAAACCTTCCTTGTAACGACAATAGTTGGCGCTGCGCTTAGTGTTGCATCGTCTGCATTAGCGCCAAAGCCAAAGCTGCCCAAGCAAACAGATCCAGCGCAGCAGCAGCAGCAAGAGCAGCGTGGTGCTGATGTAAGTGGTGCCAGCGTTAGCGGTTCTAATCGGTTTACTAATGTTGATGGCTTTACTTCAGTACAACCGCTTGCACGACTTGGTGAGTCGATGCAATTGGTATTTGCTAATCGTCGCAACAACTACGGTGGCGTAAGAGTAGAAACAAAACTATTGTGGTCGCAATTATTAAGCCAAGGCGATGGGCAGGAACTGCTAGCAATATTCCTTGCTAATGGTGGAGAATTAGCGTCACAACCAGATTTTGACGGGATGGGGATTGGCGATAGCTTATTACGTGGCTATCAAGCAAGTAAATTAGCCATGTATTTTAGAAATGGCAACTCAGCTAATCGTATAAGTATTGCAGATAAAAAAGCAGGTGATTTAACTCCCCGCAACAATAGCGATGTATTTCTAGCAGAATTAAAAACTCTTAATAATATGCAACCAATATTTAGTGGGGTGCGCATACCGTCTACAATGTCGATATTTGGTATATCAGAGCCGTTACGCAATGGGCAGCATTGGCAATTACCCTTTAAACGAGTACGTGTAATTTATCCCCCTGAAGTTGTATTTCAATTTAATTTTGAACTTTGGGCTAGAGATCAACAAGAATACAATAAAAAAGTTGAAACAGTCCAAGAAGCAGGGCGCGAACGGCAAAAAACATTATCTTTTTATGCGCCACGTACAGGTTTAATCGCTGCGCGAAATTCTGCTGGCACTTTACTTACTGGACCGGCAAACCAGCAAGTGCTTGATATTGATATTGCAGTAGACGATACAATTGAATTTCATGTATATGAAGGCAACTCACTTAATTTATTTGGCGATATAGGCAATCAAGATATAGCAGCAAAAGAAGATAGCATAAGAGAAGCTATAGATGATGTTGTTATTGTAGGTGAAACGTATCTTGTTGCTGGCGTAGAAGCTGTTTGCGTAAAAGAAAGCACCAATAACTTATGGGACATAAAAACTAAAAAAATATTTACATTTAAAGCTACTCAAGTAGGCAAAACCCGCCTTACACACGAAGGCGTAGTAATAAATAATCCTTTAAACAACATTGAAGGTTTTAACCAGCTACTAAGCCAAACTAACCCATCATTTGGGCCTACCGTATGCAAGTTAGCTATTGCGCATTTTACTACAACAAGAAAATTAAATCAAGTAGAGATTGGCATTAAATCACAAGTATTCAAGCGTTTTGCCGGTATTGCAAATTTTGCTAGTATCCCTTCAGACGGCGTTTTGGATCGGATAGAACGTGGCGGCAATAATTTTAATGTTGGAAGTTACAGCGAATACGGGTTACGGTATTCATTTTTTAGAGTAGAAGTAAAAGAAAAAGGCGCTACTGATTGGCACAGGCTTGTGCGCGGCGGGGGCGGCATATTCTGCGTAAAAGGTCGTACACCTGTGAGTCAATTTAATTTTATACGTATAGCATTCCCAAATTCAAAAGATGTGCAATACGAGGTTAGGTTTAGACCGGTTGCAGGTGGAGCATATTTAGCGTATAACTTCCCCGCTGGCAACAATGTTTGTGTACTAGATGCGAGAACAGGCGGCCCTGAGGAATATTCAGTATCCACTCCTATAGGACCGTTTACCGTAGCATTTAAAGGTTACCTAGAGCGTGTAAATAATATAACGGCAACTAATGATGTTTTATTTTTAGGAGGCACACCACCAGGAGGTGGCGTATTAAGCCTTAATCCGCTTAGATTTGATTATAAGGAAGCAATTTCTGATCAAATATATGACCAAAATTTAGATGGGGGCAATGGCGGCTATGTTCCTACAAGCAAAATAATTGCTACTTCCCATGGATCTGGATCGGGTTTAACTGTCAGTGTACTTGCATTGCAAAGGCGGATTGCAACGCCTGTCGGTGAAGTTGTGATTGGTCTGCAAACACGATGGTTGCATCAAGGAATTATGGGAGCAGGTATCCCTATGTCTGACGGTCAAGAGTTTACTGGTACAGTGCGGTTTAGGAAGGGGCCGTATTATGTTGATGTACGCTTCACTTTAAGAGCAAGAACATTTGCAGGCTACGGGCAAGATGTTGGTGGTACTGGTTACTTTGGTACGGGGTATGGTACTGCAGCGCCATTGCCTCCACCGGATGAACATAATAATAGTGAAGGTTGGCCGTACGATTTGCTGTGGACAAATTTAAATAGATTTCCATCGAAAGTGCTTATAACTGATTTTAATGGTTTTAGTTTAGATGACGAAGGTAACCCGTATTTTGAACCTAGTGCTAATGGTGTTTACGAAGTAAATATGCCCCCGGGCTTTCCAACACCTGCTAACGGCAGGGTAAAAGCAGAAATTAATGTTACCTTTACAAATCAAGCAACATATCAAGTAGATGTACAAGTGCGAGATGGCGGCAGCGGATACAAGGTTGGGGATGTAGTTACTATTGATGGTTTAGATGGGACACCAGGATTAAAAGTCACTGCGGTGTCTGACCAAAGCGTTGGCGCAAGGATATTAGAACCGTTCGATGCCATAGCTGACGTATATATGAATGATGGGCAAGAAGGTAGCCATCAAAATGGTCCAGAACATGCAATTGTTTACGTTAACGAGCAACGCGAAAACATAAAACTTGACAAGCAAGCAACCACAACTGCCCCTATAGCTTACGCTCCAGTGTATAAAGACATGACATTATTAGGGTTGCAATTACGCAGCGGCAAGGAATGGAGCAGCTTCAATAATTTTACTTATTATGCCAAGCAAGGGTGCAAGGTACGTAAGATGATAAATGACACCAATAACACTACCTACAACGTAAACAGTACTCCGGTTTATAGCGCATCGAATTTGTATCCAGAAATCCTATATCACCTTGTTGCTACATCTAACTTGATGCCTACAACCATGATTGATTGGGACGGCTTTGCGGAAGGCTGTAAGGTATGTCTAGCCAATAATTTCTATTGGGATGGCGTGTTATCAGCACCAGTTAACATTAGGGATTGGGGGCATGAAAATGCGCAATACTTCTTCTTGGATTTTATGGTGCTTGGCGGTAAGTTATCACTACAGCCAACCTTTCCGGTTAATAAAGGGTCGGATTTAAGCGGTTACACCTTAGGCGGTGCGTATGATCGTAAGCCGGTAATATCTGCATTATTTACTGATGGCAATATCATTGAGGATTCGCTTAGCGTGAATTGGTATCCTGCTGAGCAACGTAAAGCGCCGCAAGTATTAGTTACAATGCGTGATGAAGTGGAGAATGGGTTTGCCGAAACTCGCAACATCCTAGTTAAACGCAACGATCCAAGCAACCCTAACCCGCAAGTTGAAGCAGTAGATTTCACTGGTTTTTGTACTAGCGCAGACCACGCAATACAGTTTGCAAAATTATTAATTAACATGCGATACCATATCACGCATGTAATATCATTTAAAACGTTGCCAAATGGCTTAGCTTTACAACCAGGGCAATATTTCCGGGTATCAAGCCAAGCGAGACATGTGGAGCAATTCCAGAATGGCTATGTATTGGAGGATGGCACGGTGGTATCTAGCAGCCCAATGGCGGCTGGCACTTATGACGTATATTTCTGGCGTTCTGACATGACGAAGGTAGAGTCAAGGCCAATGGCAATCGATGCTAATGGCAAGACTACGCCTGAATTTGCAAACAGTGTGTTTACGCAATACAGCTCTAGCACCAGCAACCGCTTGTACAAGTCAGAGATGATAGCTTATGATGAGGAAGGAATGGTGGAGATAACTGGCAGCCATGTACCGCTTGAAACTGATGGCAGGATCACATATCTAAACATGGATGCCGCATTATTTGAAGTGCAAAACGAGCAATGAGTACAGCAGGCCCCAACTTTCCAGACCTAGTGCCTACAGCACGGTCGATGTCGCCTGGCGATTTTGCGGGTAAAGTTTTTCGTTCGCAAAGCGGCGTGGAGGCACGGGTGCAATATGGCAACAAAGCATTTAATAAAACGATAGATTTGGAATATAACAATATTACTGAAGTTGATGCTGCTGCTATCCATGATCATTATTTAGCTTGTAATGGAACGTTGTATTATTTCGGGTTACCGCAAAAACCTAAAAGCGGCAATGAAACATTCCATATAAATGATCAAAGCGGTAGCACGTCTAATCGCTATAGCGGTACTCCGTTTGGGCTAAGATACCGTTATGCGGAACCACCGCAGTTTAATAGCGTAAAAAGTGGCCGCATGTCCGTTACGGTAAAACTGATTGGAGTGCTTGACTCATGACTTACTACAGCGGCAAGGATGGCAGCATGTCATTAGTAGCGGCAGACAACACTGAAACAGTTATTGCAAAAGTCAGCAATTGGAGCCTTTCAGCTCAAGTCGATACCTTAGAAGTTACTGTTTTAAACGAAAATGACAGGCGGTTTGTGCCGGGTCTTAGGTCAATGACAGGCACTGCAACAATTTTTTACTATAAAAACCCATCCACTGGCGCACACGCCCCAGTTCCTTTGCTAAGTCATATATTAAAAACAGCATCAGTAAATGAAACTGATGATATATTTAAGGTGGAACTTGGGTGGAGCGACAGACATGTTACCGGCAATATCATAATTACAAGTGCGGAACTCGCTTGCGCAGTTGGTGAAGTAATGCAGGCTAGTATTCAATTCCAATTTACTAACGCACCTACTGCACTTGCGTTATGACCGTTTATCTTGGCAATGCAGGTAATGTAACCTTTAGCCGCAGCAGCGAAGAAATAATTACAGGCGTTATTGCACCTGCTGCTGTAAATATTGTAAAGGATATGTTCAGCTTTAATTTTAAGCAAGGCGCTTTAATAACAGGAGATCTTATTGAGATTAATGGAGGCGCTACTGTCCTAACTTTTGTAACCGCAGCCGGGTGGGTGGTTAATACGCAACAGACAAAAGGCAGTTGGTTTATTAACGTAGACCAATTAGGCGGCGTACGCTTATATGATACTTACCAACATGCAGTAGCTGGCTTACCTGAAGGCCGAGTCGGGTTGGCGGTTCCTGCTGCATCAATTAGTATCACTTGCAAAATCATAAATGCAATATCTAGGATTTTAGCAAATATTATACGTTTTGAGCTATCAACAGACCGTGAAGCCGTTGATACCACCAGCCTTAACGAAGACTTTAGAAGTCAATACAGCACAGTAATTACTGGTAGCGGCGCTATTGATTGCCAGTTTGATTATGCCAGTGTTGGCGAAACTGAAGTTGCTGTTTATTTACACAATTTAATTTTACGCCAACAATTTGGCGCAACTTTTGATGCACGGTTCTATATTTTAAGCGAAGGGCAAGGGAAAGGCGCTAATGCTGCTAATGATTCAGTATGGTATGAAGTTACAGGCATTATTACGCAGGCGGCGGTTGGATGCACTGCTGGCGACATAATTGAATCTCGATTTACGTTTGTAACAACAGGCGAAATTGCTCTTAGGGTTCAAACTACTACCTGGAGCGATCTTGTTCTTAACTCTGCCGGTGATAGACTATTGCTAGTACCCAACACTGAGGGCACAGTAAGGCTTGTGGAGGAACTGTAATGGCCGACCAAACGATCCATCAACTTGTCGAACTTACGACACCAGTTGCCGCAGACGAACTGCCCATTTTTTCGCTGTCTAGCAGTGATACGAAAAGAATTACAGTTAAGAATTTAATCCAAACAGGCGCTGGATTAGTAGACGATGCCTCAATACCAGTAGCCAAAGTCAACCTCAGCGGCATCAGCGGCACCAACCTCACTAATGCCACGGTAACTGCTGCCAAGCTTGATACCAGCACCATCCCAGCGACTGGTGGTGTAACGGTTAGCTCTAGCAATCTGCAACTGGTAGCACCTACCACCCCAATTGTTCGTAATGCTGGTACTGGCAGCCTTGAACACGCAACCAGCGGTGTGACTGCTGGCACGTACACCAAGGTGACGGTTGATACCAGGGGCCATGTAACTGTAGGCGCAACACTGGCTGGTGCTGATGTACCAGTTGCAACATCTGCTGTTGTTGGTGGCGTATCAATACCAGCAGCAGGCGGCCTGGCACTTACCGGCGGTGGTGCGTTAAGCCATAGCAATGCAGTTGCAGGTGGCGCTAGTACTCGTAGCGGTATCACCTACGACTTGCAAGGCCATATCGTTAGCACTGTCGCAATAGTCGCTTCAGATTTGCCCGCAGCTACTACTGCCGCAAAAGGTGCTGTTATTGCCGGCACTGGTTTAGCTGTTGATGGCAATGGCATCCTCTCAACCAGTGTTGCTACTACCAGCGTCCTGGGCGGTATAAAAATTGGTGATGAGTTTGGCTTAAATGGCAGCAACCAATTGCTGTTGGCGACACAGGCAAACGTTGCAGGTGGCACAACATATCCAAAAGTAACTGTAAATAGCAAAGGCGTTGTTACCGCAGGCGCAAATTTAACGGCAGGTGATATCCCAAGTCTTCCAGCATCACAAATCACAAGCGGCAGTTTAGATATTGCGCGTATTGCAGCTAATAAAGTTACAGGTGCCAAGTTAGCTAATTACGCTATCAGCAAAATTGGAGATACTACGCCAACCGCTGACTGTATTGGGCAATTCTTTTTCAACCCAATTTCAAGAGATTTGAGCATGTACGATGGGAACGTATATCAACCCATCGGTATTTCAGTTGGTGAGATTATATTTGCTGGTACATTTGATGCTTCTCTGGGTAGTGGAACTGGTCAAATTGCTTCTGTTACAGCAGAAGGCACAGCAATTGGCCTAGCAATAGGTCAAGCATTACCGGCTGCAGCCGCAGGTAATAGTCGTTATTACTTAGTTGTATCTGAAGCTGGCACCATTACTTCGGGCAATGCGCCACAGGTAGCGCTAACGCCACCGGACATTGTGCTATCTAATGGTACAACATGGACTGAAATTGACGTATCGCAAACAATTACGGCGCAAATAGCGAGCAATGTTAGTTTTACGCCTGCGGGTAACATTTCCGCTATCAACGTTCAAACTGCTATTCAGGAGCTGGATACAGAAAAGTTACCGATTGCTGGCGGTACGATAACAGGCAACTTAGAGATTGGTACTACTGGCAGTTTGAGTTTTGAGGGCTCGACAGCAAACGCATTTGAAACAACTGTCGCGGTAGTAGATCCTACGGCTGATCGAACAATCACGCTGCCCAATGAAACTGGTACGGTCATTGTTAGCGGCAATGCTTCAATTGTTAACGCTGATATAAACGCCAGCGCTGCGATTGCTGGTAGCAAGATTGTTGCCGCGACCACAAGCGTGGTTGGCGCGGTGCAACTTAGCGATAGCACCAGCACTACCAGCAGCGTATTAGCTGCGACGCCTACAGCAGTAAAGGCGGCATATGACCTTGCAGCAGCGGCATTGCCCAAATCAGGTGGCACGGTTACTGGTAATTTAGAAATTGGCACTGCGGGCAGCCTGACATTTGAAGGCGCTACAGCAGATGCTTTTGAAACCACTATTGCGGTAGTAGATCCAACCGCTGATCGCACGATCACGCTGCCCGATGCAACTGGAACCGTGGCATTACTTAGCGCGGTGCAAAGTTACAGCGCAGCGCAACGCGGTACTATCAGCGCCCTTACCGACGGTGCAACGATCACCGCAGATTTTGCAGTAGCAAATAACTTCAGCGTTACACTTGGCGGTAACCGCACATTAGCTAACCCATCGAACCAAACTGCTGGTCAATCTGGTTGTATCTGGATTACGCAAGATGGTACCGGTAGCCGCACATTAGCGTACGGCTCACAATGGGACTTTACTGGTGGCACTGCACCAACACTTAGCACCGCAGCAGCATCGGTTGACTGCCTGGTGTATGCAGTGCAATCAAGTACTAAAATTACTGCCACCCTTATCAGCAACTTGAGCTAA
>Ga0181364_1000154_pt1 | contig 11877 bp, 27 predicted proteins | sample Fa13NDMM110SN_FD_130108 | JGI IMG/M metagenome (GOLD analysis project Ga0181364, IMG submission 130108) | Freshwater viral communities from Lake Michigan, USA - Fa13.ND.MM110.S.N | ecosystem: Environmental > Aquatic > Freshwater > Lake | place: USA: Michigan | collected 2013-09-24
AAGGTCTATCGTGGGGCAGGTCGCTTCGTGGTAGTTAGTAATGGTAGCAAGTTCAGGCAACGCAGGGAACGCAGGTTCTTCCCTGTCACAACTCGTAATGTTATGCCAACTAATTGGTATGAGTATTATTTGTTGTTGTCTAGTACACCTAGACAGGATGGTAACTGATGTATCCTGAGGGTGATGCGTTCTCTCGTGGCCATTGTAATAGTTGTGGGTCTAAACTCTATGACAATGATTGCTTCGAGTGTGATGTGCAATGTAATGGGTGCGATAAGTATATGTACCCTGAGAACGCCAAGTTAGATAGGAATGATGATGCTTGGTGTTCTAAATGCTATGCCAAACAAATGATGATACTAGAGGAGGCATTATGAAAGTTGAACCTGTAATGCAATACACAATTACTAACGGCAAAACTAAACAAGAATATGTTGGTATTGAGGTTGGTCAATTAAAAGAATTATTGGCTAAACTTGATATTGAATATGTTGAGTTTGAGGGGGACAGATGATTAAAAATAATTGGCGTTGGTTTGCGTGGTCGCTGTTGTTTGTTGCTTCAGCGATTATTGCTGATGAAGTTAGCAGGATGTACTGATGGATGATAACAGTTTCTTGTGCGAGAGGTGCAAGGTGCGTCATCCTTGGAGTATGTTAGATGGCAATTATTGGATGACAGGTTGGATGTATGCCTGTCGTCTAGTACCTACTAGACAAGGGAGGAAGTAATGAAATTATATTCTGATGAGATAGAAGAATATAAGAACGCAATAATGGAAACACCTGACAATATCCGTATCAACCTGATGTCATTGTATGACTTGTTGGATGAGATGGTTATTGTTGGTGAGATGGATGTAGTGGTCAAGTATGTACCAGACAAGGGAGAAAGTAATGAAATGCGTTGAGTGTGGTAAGAGGCTAACACCTGACGAGATTGGTTATGGTCACGATTGTGAGGTTGGCCTCAATGTCTGATGATATAGATGAGATTATCGCTGAGCGTTTGATGTCACGCGAGCATCTCAGTGCACTGATGCAGGAGGGCATTGTGTCTAATAGAAAGTTAGATATAGATGTTGACACTGTTGATGTGACACTTGACCCAATGTACTCACCTACTTGGGTTGAGACTGCTTGGGTAACTTTAGAGGATGAGAGGGAGGTGGAAGATGAAGGTAGATGAATACATAGCAGGAGTGGAAAGAGAGAGCGCATTTAATCATAGCATCGCAGGTTTATTCATTGTGAATGTTCTTGAGAATGTTAAGTCTCGCAAGGGTTGGATGAAGGCTGACGCTTGCGCTCTGATAATGGAGGGAATAAAGATTGCTCGTCAGATGGATGATGAGGAATATGCTTTACTTGATTCACAAATCAAGAAAAGATATGGTGTAACTATATCCAATAAAGATATGGTGTAACTAAATCATAGTAGGTGACCCATATCATTATTGACTCAACACTTAGAGTGTGGGATAATAATGGTATGTGCCAATTACTAGGTCAGTAGTTGGTGTCTAGTATGTACTAGACAATTAGCAATATAAAGGAGGTGATGTATGAGTTCTGTGGATGAAGTCGAAGCACCAAGCATACCAGTTATCTGTACTACTCCTCGTTGTACTGCTGTTGTGTCTGATTCTATAGATGATATAGGTGATTCAGATGCAATAGAATACAACGAAGATTGGTACTGTGATAGTTGTGCAGCGTTCTGTGATGATTGTGGTGATTCTTACCTACCTGATGGTGGGTGGAGGTCTAACAATTCTTACTGTGATAGTTGTTTAGAAAACTACTTTCATTGTGAGAGATGTAGTGACTTAACACACAACGACGACCACGCTAATGTTGGTGGTGATTCTTGGTGCAGTGATTGTTTATCGGATGCACATTACTGCGAGAGTTGCGATGAATACTACAGCGACCCTTGTCGTAGGTGTAATGGCTCAGAGTTTCTAGATAATTATAGTTGGAAACCTGAACCTGATTTCTTTATGCAACCTAATTCACTAGAAGCATACTCACGATACGACCTCAGGGAATTAAAACTTTCTAACGAAATGTTTTATGGTCTTGAGATAGAGGTTGAAAGTATGGGCAACAATATACGCAATGCTCTCAGCAAGTTGAGCGAGCATTTCGGTTCTGTTGCATACTTCAAATCAGATGGCTCACTCGAAGAAGGATTCGAGATAGTCACACATCCAATGTCATATGAGTTTGCTGTCTCAGTTGACTGGACAATCCTTAACAAGTTAAGGGTTATGGGTTTCAGGTCTTGGGATACTAAGACTTGTGGTATTCATATCCACTTATCTCGTAAAGGTTTCAAAGATAGGTCTCACCTGTGGAGGTTTGCCTATCTAATCAACACAAGTCAACCACAATGTGTTGCTATTGCAGGTCGTACCTCTGACCAATGGTCTACTTTTGTTGGTCAAAAGGAGAAGGCAGGTAAAGTTATATTAGGTAAGGACTACAACCCTGACCGATATACTGCTATCAACCTGTGCAATAGCCAGACAGTAGAAATCCGTATGTTCAAGGGTTCACTCAAACCTGAGCGTGTCCTTGCCAACATACAATTCGTGGCATCCATCGTGGAATATACAAGGGATATAACTATCCCTGATATTACTGTTGGTGCTCTGACTTGGGATACTTATCGTATCTTTGTTGAGGAAAATCAAGATAAATATAAACACATACACAACCTAATGGTTGAGAAAGAGGTATAGAATATGTGTTTGTTGCACATAGCAGAACGAAACGAATCACCAACATATGAGCAACTGAAGTGTGCGTGTTCCAATAACCCAGATGGTTTTGGTTACGCTGTGCACACAGGTGACTCAATCATTACAGGTAGAGGTCTAGATTACGATAGTGTTATCAGACGATTTCTTAATGTAAGAGAGAGATACTCTGATGGGTATGCAATGTTTCACGCGAGACTTGCAACTCACGGAGGTATCAACAAGAACAACTGCCATCCGTTCAGGGTGGGTGGTAGTGACAAGGTTATTCTCGGTCACAATGGCATCCTCCCTGTTGATATACCAAAGGGTGACAATCGTTCTGATACTAAAATCTTTGCTGATGAGTTACTGCCTAAGGCTGGTATCGAATCACTAGATGATGATGTATTCTTTGACGACTTGGAAAAGTGGGCAGGTGGTAGCAAGATTGCTATCCTGAACGCTAGTCCCAAGTTGGATTGTGAATTGTACATAGTAAACGAACAACTAGGTGACTGGGATAAGGGACTGTGGTGGTCTAATGGTTCATACAAGTATGACTATACTCGGTGGGCTTGGTTACCTTCCAGGAAAACAAAGTCAGATGGTGATGTAGCATCCGTCTATGATGAGGATGATTTAGATTCGTCACTTGATTTGACTTTGTGTTATGAGTGTGGTGCTACATTCACAGAGATGGCAATGATTACAGGTGTATGTGAAACCTGTGAGACCTGTATAGAATGTTACACGCACACAGATTCTTGCTTGTGCTATCAAGGTAGTGCGTCAAGCAGGGATGGTATATGGAAAGAGAAAACATTCTAACTGTCTAGGATGTACTAGACAGTAGAACTAACAAGGAGGAAACAAATGATAGACGAAAATATTGACCCAAGAATGGCAATAGCACAAGTGTTGCGTGAGTTAAACAACCCAGAGGATGTTGATGCTTTTATGGCAAAGATAAACTCTGCTGAGGATAATGTTGACGCATACAATATCTGTATGAATACAATGATGGAGGTGAGTAGATGATAGACGAAGCAACTAACGATTACCCAAAGATAAACACAGAACATTACTCTGAATACTTGAGACTCAATGTCAAGTTAAGATACTTGCTCAATGAGGTCAACGATATGATAGAGAATGAAACATACAACCAAATCTTTGACACACTAGGTGCAGGCTTTGATGTGTGGACTGTTTGGAAAATATTAAACACACTCAACGACGAGGTGAAAGAAAGTGTCACAGAATGTGAGAGGCAACTAACTAAGTGAACACATCTGTTCCTGATTTTGAGAACCCTTTATGCAGGGAGATAGGTCAAGACCTGTTCTTCCCTGAAAAGAATCAACAACAGGAAGCAATATATGCCAAGTCAATATGTAAAAAATGTGAACACATAGCCCCTTGTTTGGAGTATGGTTTACGTGTTGAAGTTAAAGGCATATGGGGTGGTGAAAGCACAGCAGAAAGGGCAAGGATGGCAGACAGTAAGGGTATTGTAAGAGAACGGTTACTTACCTCTGCTGATTTCTATACACAAAGGGAGATGATACACAATGAGTAAAGATAAAGATGTTGCAAAGATGGTCAATGAAGTTTTCAGTAATGACCACGAGAAAGCATTTCAAATGTCAGACCTGATAGATAACCTGACAACTAAGGTATCTGTTCTCATAGAAGATGATGGATTATGGGAAGAAATGATAGGGTCTAAACACGACAGAGTTATGTTTGTTGCTATGATAGGTAGTATCGCTATCGCTATGGCACAAATGCTTGAGCCTGTAGTAGATATAATCTTTGATGATGATAAGGAATAATAATTGGATTGGCGTGGCATACCAACAGCAGGCTGCCCTGAATGTGGTTGCTTCTGGCTACGCATATCTGCCGTCTTTGACCCCGACACTTATGAGATTGAAGTGTGGGGTCTTGACGATGCTGAGTGTTATATGTGTGGTGCTAAACTTACAGCACCTTGCCCAGTTGACCATCCTGATAACGAACAATCAGAGACTTACTAATACCAACCTTTATAGTTATGAAACCTTAACGCTGAACAAGGTGTGTCATACCTGTGTTTAATGTAATCAAACCCTGCTTTAACTTGTTCAGGAACTCTAGTTCCTGGTTTAGTTTTCAAGACTTGAAACAAACCATATGCTGACGACTTTGGATTATCTGCATAAGGATTCCAACTTGACTCACGAAAAATTAGTTCATCTAAACAATCCCATTGACGCTCAGACCAACCTTCAAACTCTGCTACCTTACGCACATATGAACGAGATGATTCCTCTGACCAACGAGGAGGGGCTTCAGGTTGCAATAGTGAACCAAACAATAACTCTAACATCTGACCTCCAGATTATTTGTTATTTATTATTACATACAAGCAGACTCTTTAGTGAGTCTGCGTTACTTGTTGTTATCTTTTTTAAGTATAACAACCTATTTGTTTTCTTGTCTGTAACGACACACCGTGTATCTTATGATGGTGTTGTCGGTGTCTATGCTACTATGAATAAGTCGCTGGGGTTTGCTGACCTCTTTCACCCAGCGTACTTCAAAGAGGTAACAGGTTGGGTTTCTCCTCCGTTCTCGCCTGTTACCTCATCTAATTCTTGGAGGAATTATGTTAAAGGTTAACGGCTACGAAGTCCCAGACCACGTGTCTTATTCAAGTTTAACTACTTGGTTAGCGTGTGGATATCAGTACTACCTCTCTCGTATTCAAAAGGTTGAGGAACAACCTGCTGTGTGGTCGCTTGGTGGTAGTGCTGTTCACCTTGCAACAGAGAACTATGATTTACAGAAATGGGAGTCAGAGCAATGAATGAACAAGAACTGTTTGATAACTTAGTGCAACTCATACCTGACTTAAAGAAATCAGAGAATGAGTATTCAACTTTTGATTGCACATCAGAAATACTTAATGCTTTCATTGAATTAAAATGTAGGCACACACATTACAATACTTTGTTGATTGAGAAATCAAAGTATGCTCGCCTTGTTGGTGAAGCAAGATTAAAAGGAATGATTCCGTTGTACATTAACTCAACACCTTTAGGTGTTTGGTCATTTAATCTGGACAAGTTTGATGTAGTGTGGTCAGAGAAAGATAACCTGCCTGTTACAACAGAGTTTGAGAACACTGATAAGACAACTAAGGTAATAGGTTTTCTTCCCACTAAAGAAGGTGACCAACTATTTTGGACGTAAATAAACTTTGGGATGATGCTTGGGCTGAAGAAGTCAGCAACATCAAACAAGTACACGGTGAAGATTTTCAATTGGAAACTTTACGTCAATCAGTACGCACAACTAAGGCTAACCCTGATGGTGAGAACGCTAAGTGGTGGTATGAGAATGGTCTAAAGTTTGTTGAGTCTTGGGTTCAATGGCGTGAAGGTTCAGGTTGGAAAATCTGGACAACACCTCAAGGTAAACCTGCTATTGAATTGAAACTTGAAATTGTAGTCGGTGGTGTCTATATGTTAGGTGCTGTCGATAGAGTATTTGTTACCCCAGATGGTGAACTTGTAATCCTGGATTTGAAAACAGGAATGAGAACACCACAATCAGACTTGCAATTATCCATATACGCATCAATGATGGAACGCGCTATAGGTGTGCGCCCTTCATATGGTGCATACTGGATGGCAAGGCAAGGAACAACAACACCACCAATATCACTAGAGGCGTTGAGCCTACAAAAACTAGATGAACTTGTGGCAATGTTTCAGAAGGCTAGAGAAAACAATATCTACCTTCCTAACTTTGACACTTGTAAAATGTGTTCTTATCAGGAACATTGTTATTGGAAGAATGGAAGTCAAGCACTTCCGATTGGAGAAATAAATGTCAACTGAATCAGCATATGTTGCCAACGTTAAAAGTAAACTTGGAACAATCGTTACTGTACGTGGTGATGATTGGACTTCGTTCTCTAAGAACGTTAACGACGCAGTAGCAGGTGAAATAGGTAACGTTGTTGGTGCATTAGAGGAAGCCTTCTTAGGTCAAACTAATGAATCAATTGCTCAAGCATTGGGCGCATTGAATCCAACATTAGTACCATTTGCACCAGTGCCACCACCAATGGCTGGCTATGCACCTGCACCTGCTTGTGCACACGGACCAATGGTTCGACGCACAGCAAAACAAGGACCACGTACAGGCAAAGATTTCTGGGCTTGTACAGCACCAATGGGTTCACCAGAAAAATGCAAGACAGTTAATATCTAAGGAACTAGATGAGAACATTAGTTAGAACAATTGGTAAAACAGAATCAGGTGGGGAACCATTACCATCTGTGTTCAATACTTTTGATGTGTCAAAAATTATTTTGAGACGCAGCGAAGTATCAATGTTTGCTGGTGCACCTGGTGCAGGTAAGTCAACACTTGCATTAGCCATTGCATTAAGAACCAAAGTTCCAACTTTGTACATCTCAGCAGATACAGGCGCACACACAATGAGTATGCGCCTGTTCTCAATGATTACAGGTAAGAGTCAAGAAGAAGCAGAAAGAATAATCACAGAAGATATGGAACTTGCTAAGACAGAACTCTCAAAGACAAGCCATATCAAGTGGGCTTTTGATGCTGCGCCAACACTTAATGATATTGATGAAGAAGTTTTAGCGTTTGAAGAAGTGCACGGTGAGAACCCACACTTGATAGTGCTAGATAACTTGATTGATATTACTGATGGTGGTGGTGAGGAATGGTCAGGTATGCGTGCAGTTATGAAAGAAATAAAATATCTTGCACGAGATACTAACGCTGCAATACTTTTACTGCATCACACAAGTGAAGCATTTGAAGGTAAGCCTTGCCCACCTCGTTCATCTATCCAAGGTAAAGTCTCACAACTACCTGCTCTTATTTGTACGATGTCACAAACAGAAAATGGTTTTATGGCTGTTGCACCTGTAAAGAATCGTTATGGTAAAGCAAACGCTTCTGGTACTGAAGCAGTATACCTGTCCTTCTCACCAGAGTATATGTATTTGGCTGACCCTAAAGAAGGGTTATAATAGATACAGATACTGACCAAGGATTTGTATTCAGTCCTTGTATGAACTGTAAAAAACGACACGCTGGTATGGTTTACAAGGGCTGGATATTACTTTGTAAAAAATGTTATTTGAATTGGGAGAATCAAGACAATGACTAAGACCATTAACCCTTGGCAAGACTGGGTTGAACCTGTCTTGTTTAAGTTAAGTGTAATCTTTTTCATTGCAACAATAGTTATAGGATTGCTTTTAAGTTTATGAAAAATCAAGATGGCAAATGTTATATTTGTTCATCTGTTTGGTATTGCACTTGTAACAACGAATCGAATATAGGTGAGTATGAGTACTCCAAGTAAGCGTAAAGGCTCAGGTGCTGAGCGAGATGTTGTTAAATACCTACAAGAAAAAGGGTGGAAGTATGCAGAACGCAGGTTGGCAGGGGATAAGAACGATAGGGGCGACATTGCTGGCGTACCTGGGGTTTGTTTTGAAATCAAGAATCACAAAACGTTCGACTTGGCAGGCTGGACCAAAGAGTTAGAAGTTGAAATCAAGAACGCTAAAGCAAACACAGGTGCTGTGATACATAAACGTCGTGGCACAGGTAATGTTGGCAACTGGTATGCAACAATGCCAGTTGAAACTCTGATAGAGTTATTGAAGAAAGCAGGATACTAATGGTCTCTCCAATCTCTAGACTCCTGTCACATTATGGTGCTAAACAAGTACCAACAGGGAGTGGTTGGAGAAAAATTAACTGCCCATTTCACCCAGATAGACACGCATCAGCAACAGTTAACAATGATGTAAATGCTTTTAACTGTTTTGCTTGCGAAGTATCTGGTGACTTATACAAAATAATAATGATACAAGAAGGGATTAATTTTCGTGAAGCAAAATCAAGAGCAGAAGAGATTACTGGAACAAGCGACATCACATTATCAACAAGCAGTAAACTTGGCAGAAGGGTATCTAATCAACAGGGGACTATCTCTGCAAGACGCAGAGTATTTCCGCCTGGGGGTAGTACACCAACCACTCGTAGGTCACGAGGCTTATGAAGGTCGTCTTGCTATCCCTTACATAACACCAGCAGGTGTTGTTGATTTACGTTTCCGTGCAATCAACCACGAGGAACCAAAGTATTTAAGTTTACCTGGCTCTGAAACAAGACTGTATAACGTTAACGCATTGTTCAAAGCAACCGATTGGATTGCTGTATGCGAAGGTGAAATAGACACAATCACTTTAACTAAACTTGGTATCCCAGCAGTAGGTGTGCCAGGTGTTAAGAACATTAAGTCACACCATTACAGAATCTTGGCTGACTTCCAACGCATCTATGTGTTTGCTGATGGTGACCCTGCAGGTAAAGAGTTCACTAAAGAACTTGCACGTAAAGTTTCTGGTGTTACACCTATTGCAATACCAGAAGGTGAAGATGTTAACAGTCTATTCACTAAGCAAGGTTCAGATTGGTTCAAAGGAAAGGTAGCAGCGTAGTGTACAACGAATTAAGATTTGCTGAATTAACCTATGTGTACACAGATGGTTTAGCAGAGTTGTTGATTAGAAAACAAAAAGATTACGGTCCAAAAAATATTTCTGATTCACCTGGTGGCCCATTGAATGGGTTGCGTGTAAGAATGTTTGACAAACTTGCTCGCATCAACAACCTTGTTGAAACAGGTGCAACACCAGAGAACGAATCTTTACGTGATTCGTTTATGGACATAGCAAACTATGCTATCATCGCAATGATGGTGCTAGATAAACAATGGGAAGGCGTTGAATGAAACGCATTGTAGTCTTATCGGATATGCAAATACCTTTGCATAATAAACCTGCAATAAATGCTGTAATAAAATTCGTTAAAGACTATCAACCAGATGAACTTTTTTGTGTAGGTGATGAGGCTGATTGTTTAGCCCCAGCACGTTGGTCTAAAGGGTACGCAGCAGAACATTCTAATCTGCAACGTGACCTTGATGAAACAACTTCGATTATGGGTAAGTTTCGTAAGTCAGTAGGTGATAAACCTTTTCATCTTATGAGAAGTAATCACGGTGATAGGATACAACGTTACATTGAACGTGATGCACCAGCATTAGCAACATTAAGAGATTTGAAGTACGAAAAACTATTAGGTTATCGTGACCTTAGTATTACTTACCATAATAAATTGTGGAACTTTGCCCCTGGTTGGGTGATGGGACACGGCGATGAAGGTTCAACTAGCCGTTACGCTGGTGGTACAGCAGTGTCATTGGCAAGAAAGATTGGTATGTCAGTACTTTGTGGACACACACATAAGCAAGGAATAATCCATCACAACACATCATTTAATGGTAAACAAACAACATCATTGTATGGGTTTGAAGTTGGAAATATTATGGACTTGAAACAGGCAACCTATCTTAAAGGTGGCTCAGCAAACTGGCAGAGTGGGTTTGGAATCCTATATATTGACAAAGGTAAAGTAACCCCTGTGCCTGTACCAATTTATGGTAACTCTTTTGTTGTGGAAGGTAAAGCATACAAGTGGTAATAAATTATGTAAAAGAATACGGTTCGATGGTTAAACAAATAGCAGAGTCAAAGCACAGACAATATCCTATGATTGCTAAAGACGATATTGTTCAAGAACTTTGGTTATGGTTTGCTGAACATCCAAACAAAATAATTGAATGGTATTATATGGAAGATAAAAAGTATGCAAACAAACTGTTTGCTAAGTCTCTACATAATGCTGCGTTAAAGTTTTGTCAGTACGAAAAGGCTAAGACATCAGGGTATGAGATTACTGATGTGTTTTATTATCGTCGTGAAATGATTGAAGAACTACTGCCATCTATTATAAGTGGTGACTGGTCAAGACCAGATAATATGCACGATGTTAACTATGATAGAACACCAAGGGCACCAAATGAAGGTAACAATTTGTTTGCAATGCAAGCAGATATCTCTTACGCTTTTGATAAACTACCAGCAACACAAAAAAATGTTTTGATTGTGTGGAATATTTGTAACCGTAACTCTAAAGATTTATCTGAAGCGTTGAATCTACCTAATGAGAAGGCTGCGCGTATGCGTGTCACTCGTGCCATTGATGCAATCATTAACAGACTAGGTGGCCATCACCCATACTATGATAGGGATTATCCTATTATTAAAAAGGAGATGACAGATGTGGTGGAGTAATGATTACATCTATGATAATAAATCCAGCAATATTGCTATGCGAGATAACTGGGCTATCAAGTTTCCTATAGAAAAACGTGCAGATAGTTGGGCTAAAGCGTGGTCAACTTGGGCTAATAAAACTAGACACGAAGTCATAGTTATGACCAATGACCTTCCATCTATTGGTCAATATCAATTGAAATTAAAATGGAAAAAGAGGCAGGTATAGGTATTGCTACCTATCCTGCCTTAAACTATCTAATTTTGCCCTTATTTGTCCTCTGATTCGGTGTTCAGGGTGACCTTAAACAAGGTCCAAACACCAAAAGCACCAATGCAAATAATACCTACAGTATTACGACTGTCGCCAGGAGGTAAAACAATCCAGGCTATAGCCAAACCCACAAGGGTGAAGGCTTCACCAGCCCACGCATCAAGATGTTTCCAAATAAAACTTAAGACTCTCTTCACTTTATCCTCCTAGCAGTTGATAGTTGTGTTACGATTACAGCACCAAGAACCACCTGTTGTGCTTGCTGTCTTTCTTCAGGTGTAAACTCGGTACCAAGACTGGTGGCAAACTCTGCAACAGCAGTGACTTGTTCACCTACGAACTCGGCGGCGGCAAGTACTTGCTCGCCTCCAGGAATGGATTCTAATGCAATATTTATGGTTTCAGATATTTGTTGGAACGTTTCTTGCAATGTTTCTAATGAGAACTCTGGAAGAAATTCAAACAAATCTAGAATTTCGTCTATGGCAAAAACATCTTCGGAAGGTAAGTCAACAGGCTCGAGAACTGAAGGTAACTCGTTCTCCAAAGAAGAAGGGAAATCGTTAAATGACGAATCAACAACTTCTTCTAAAGTATCTGGAACATCTAGAAGCGGAAGTGGAAAGGGCTCTAAA
>Ga0181364_1000157_pt1 | contig 11778 bp, 20 predicted proteins | sample Fa13NDMM110SN_FD_130108 | JGI IMG/M metagenome (GOLD analysis project Ga0181364, IMG submission 130108) | Freshwater viral communities from Lake Michigan, USA - Fa13.ND.MM110.S.N | ecosystem: Environmental > Aquatic > Freshwater > Lake | place: USA: Michigan | collected 2013-09-24
CGCCTTCGTTCAATCGTGGTTAGGCAAGGCAATGTCCGATTCTGAAGCATCTAAATTCGACATCGGTACTTTGTTAGGCAAAGAAGCAATGGTGTCCGTAATGCACCGCACAGCGAACACAGGGCGTACCTATGCAGACCTTAAAGGAGCTTCGCCACTCGCAAAAGGAATGACTTGCCCTCCACAGGTGAACGCAGCGTTTCTTTTAGACTACGACAGCCAAGACTTCGACCTTCGTTTCAGCATGCTTCCAGAGTGGCTACAAAACAAAGTGAGTTCGTCTGCTGAGTTTAGTCAACGTTTAGATCGTGCAGCCGACCAAATCAACAAAGCCAAAGCAATGTTGGAACAAAGCGGTTTAGTTGAGTCAACGGACGACACGGACGATATGCCGTTCTAAATTAATATGAGAGGGTTGAAATATACCCTCTCTAATTTTAAAAACCACACAATCAAATGAACTACAAAGAATTAAACGGATATTCAATTCGAGAAGGGTTTAACAAGTTCAATAAAGAAAACCCTCATATTTTCGAAGCGTTTGAAGACCAAGCGTGGAAAGCTATAAAGAAAGGAAGGGACAAGATAAGCGCAAAATTGATAATCAACTGGATAAGATGGCACGAGTTTTTAGAAAGTTCGGACAAAAACTTTAAGATAAACGATGCTTACCAATCTTATTACGCAAGATTCTTTATTGAAAAATACCCTCAACATATTAATAAATTTGAATTTAGAAAATTAAGAAACGAAGAAGGCGGTCAGTATATGAATGTAAACCCTGATAATGGTCAAGTATCTTTTCTTTAATAATAAAAACTATGAACAAGCAAATATATTCAACTCCGTTCGGTCGCCTTGTTAAGATTAACTTCAAGACAATGAAGAACTTTAAGACAGCGTTACGCATAAGCGATCCTACGGCGCGACTTTACGTTACACATCCAGAGCGAATGAGAATCAAAGACTTCAACAACATTTGTCTTCACACAGGATTGTCTCGCGAAGAAGTATTTAGCACCTTTACACCAACAATTTTAATAAACGAAGAAAATGACTAACGAGCAGATTAGACAAGAGATGATTGACATGATTCCTTTCAGGCACATGGAACGCTTCGAAACATTGTGGTTGATGCTGACACCACGATACGAAAGATTAACGACGCAGCAAATAAAGATTCAACAGGAACTGGAGAACGAACGTGAAATGTTTTGGAGTGCGCTCGAAGATATTACTTGTTCTGTTCTTGGAATACCTTCGCAGCAATTGTACACACCAACAAGACGACGCGACATTGTAACGGCACGACAAGTTATATTCTTTCTTATCCGTCCTTGCTACCTTCAAAGCTACGAATCAATTGGGAAGCATTACGGCAAGGATCACGCGACAGTAATGCACGGAGTGAAGCAAGTTAGTTGGCAAATCGAATGCGACAAGAACTACGCAGCCAACGTCGAAAGAATCTGTTACATCTTGAATGATATGGGTTATGCTAAACCTATGAAATTTTATACTAAATTTGTCGAGCATTTAGAACATCAAAAAGAAATCAAACTTAAAAAACAACTAAAAAAATGAAATCAGAACTTATCTTTTGTCCGAACTGCGAAAGCAAAGAACTCGGAGAACGCGTTGACGAAGTGTTGCGCGACCAACAACTTGCAGATTGGGACACCGCATACGAACACGTCGACGACGACGGAGAAATTAAAGTATGTTTCGATTGTCAAGAATGGGACGACGCAGACGACGACGCGAAAGGAGAAGGGTGGGACTAACTAAAAAACAAAAACATGATGTTAATACTACAACTCAAAAAGAGAATCGAGATACTCGAATCGCAAATGAAGGAACAGGAACAAAAGATAAACGACATACTTACTCGCTTGTCCGTTCCAACCGCACCAACGCTAATAGCAAAAGAAAAGAAGTTGCCATTTAAGAAACCAACGGTTGTTGAAATATACGACTACGCCTGCGAGAAACTAAGCGACAAAGACGCGCTTGCATTTACCGAGAAATTTCATGCACACTACGAAGCTAACGGTTGGAAGGTCGGACGCAACGCAATGAAAGACTGGAAGGCGGCGGTTCGCAAGTGGGACTTGTCTACCTTTGTAACTACAAACCAAAACACTAAAATCAAAAATGGAAAATTCGATTCAGACGCTGCGCAGCGCATCTACAACGACGCTCACAATTACACAAAGGGTTGATCGTGCAGAGCGCGAAAGCGCATTCGTTGCCGACTACGAACTCCCCGCGTTCGTTAAGTTATGCTCAAAGGTGTGCGCTATGTATGGCATCGCGCTTCCAGAGGCACAACTGTTGCAAATGTTGCATGAGTTTATAGGTAAGCACTTTCGTTGGGTTACGTTTGAACACTTCAATTTAGCATTCGAACTAAATGCAGCGAATGAACTGTCAAAGAAATGCGAACACTTCGGAGCGTTAAGCGTGTCTTTCATTGGTGACGTGTTGACGCACTACAAACCACACCGCGACAAAGCAAACCTGCAAATTCAGAGAGAGATTGCAGAATCAAAAGAACAAGAATCTAAACAATTAAAAGAAAAGGAAATGGCTATTAATGACGACAGCTGGAGAAGAATGTTTGCAGAAGACTTGCACAACTATAAAAAAGGAAAGTACACGGTCATTGAGATTCGTGCGGTGTCGCTTATGCGGTGGCTCGAAGAAAGCAAACAGATAACAGCTGACACTTTTACGGAAGAAGAATACAGGTTGTGCAAAGCAAACGCAAAGAAGAACATTTACTTCGAACAACAACTTGTTCAATCAATGGTTGAGCGCATGAGCGACCGCAAAAGAATGTTGTTGAAGGAATCAATTCGCTTTGAAGGTATGCGTGAGTTGTACAAATTATACTTGTCGAAGCAATGAAAAATGAATACAAAAGTTGGGAATGGATTCTTGGATTATTTTATCCAGTTGCAGGAATTTTGTTTTGGTTTGTTATTATTCATTTCATTATTAAATTTTGGTAATGCAACCTTATAAACCAAACTACCTGCCGCGTCAAGTTGAAGCGTTGAACTATCTCAACACGGATAGCATCGTTGAACAATTGTTATACGGTGGCGCAGCGGGGGGTGGCAAGACGAAGTTCGGTTGTATGTGGCAGATACAACGTCGTTTGAAGTACGCAGGGACACGTTCTCTTATCGGACGTAGCAAATTAGATACGTTGAAAAAGACGACCTTAAACACGTTCTTTGAAACTGCTGAGGAGTTTGGATTGATAGCAAACAAACACTACACCTTCAACGGACAATCCAACGTGATTAAGTTTTTTAACGGAAGCGAAATAGTTTTGAAAGACTTATTTGCCTACCCTTCGGACGTAAATTTCAATTCACTTGGATCGTTAGAAATTACAGACTACTTTATTGACGAGTGTTCCGAAGTAACCGCAAAGGCGGTCAGCATTGTTCACTCCAGATGCCGTTATAAACTAAACGAGTTCGGGTTAATTCCGAAAGGTTTCTTGTCTTGCAATCCTGCGAAGGGGTGGTTGTATAACGAGTTCTACATGAAGAACAACCGCAACGAACTGCCTTCACACCGCGCATTCGTGCAAGCGTTACCGCAGGACAATCCGTTCTTACCTGTTGCTTACATCGAATCGTTACGAAGACTTCCTGAATACGACCGAAAACGTCTGCTTGAAGGGAACTGGGAGTTTGACGACGACAGCGACAAACTATTTCAAACGGAGAACCTACTCCGAATGTTCCGCAACGAAGTAATCAATGAAGGAAAGAAGTATATCACAGCCGATATAGCGCGTTTCGGGAAGGATAGAACGATTATCTGCGTGTGGGAAGGTCTAACTATCATTGATATAATTGAACTCAATCGTGCAGCGTTGGACGAAGTGGTGAACAAAGTTCGTTTAACCTGTCAACAACACTCAATTTTATTGCAAGACGTAGTATGTGACGAAGACGGAGTTGGTGGTGGTGTCGTTGACTTCTTAAAATGTCGAGAGTTCGTCAACGGATCAAAACCAAAGCACGCACAATATCAAAATCTCAAAAGCGAATGTTACTATAAGTTGGCGCAATACGTCGAAGAAAACAAGTTGACTATCTTATCCAGTACGCGCAAAGAACAAATCGTTCGTGAGCTCGAAATGATTAAACGACACCGTGCAGACGTTGACGGTAAACTTATGGTAACACCGAAGGACGTAATCAAGAACCGCGAAGGTATTTCGCCAGACGTTGCTGACGCTATAATGATGAGAATGTATTTCGAACTTAATCCAAGTTATGGACAATATGTTGTCGGATAAAAACAATTTAATAATTTAGCATAATGAAAATAACAGAAGCCTTTGGGTACGATGAAATAGAAGAAGCCTGTAAAGGTTTAACAATGGAGCAATTTATACAGCAATATGCTGATGAAATTTTCGAAAGAAGCAGCGCCCGTAATCCAAACACTCCTGTAAAAGTAATAAAACACGCGTGTCAAATTGAATTAGATGCGTTAATTGAACATATGACAGAACATAAAGAAGTAATTGAATGGGCTTATAAAGTAAAACAACAAATAGAAAACAAACAAGAATGAAAAACACACCCCTTTACGAAACGCTCAAAATGACATACGATCGTGAGCGAGAAATCGTTAATTCAATAGCAACCTACTTCCAACAGGGAAAGATTCTTGGAGATATTCTTCTGGAACTTTCACAACGGAAAGACTTAAACGCGAAAGAAAAAATATACTTAGCTTTAATGATTGGAACAATGATGACTAAAAACAAAGAAGATGGCGCAGAGCAAAACTAAGAAAGGAATATGCGTGTACCTTCACAAAGACCTGTGGAATGAGATTGACGAGAAACGAGGTGAGAACAGTCGCAACATATTTTTAAGCGAAGCAATCCAGTTCTCAATGAAGTTCTACATTCCTGAATCTAAAGTAAAATTGCAAGAACAAACGTCGACAAAATAGCGACGGACGATGTTACAATCAAAGCGTGGTTTCTGCGCTTTTTTTGTTTGTCTAACTTTTTCTTTTCAGCAGTTAGACTGTTTATTTCTTCGGTCAACAACTGTTCCTTCTGTTCATAAGCAACAACGGTTTCTTGCAAGTTGTCAATCTTTCTTGCTTCGATGTTCAATTGTTCTTTGAGGTTGTCAATAACGAGCGAATCGGAAGCAATAACGCTATCACAGGAGTTCACCAAATGGATGACATCCACGCGAGTAATAGTATCTCGAATAACAATAGCAGAACGAGTTCTTTGATAGGTGGTTTTGGCTGAAGATTGCAAGTTTTCATAGTATGCGATTTGCTCTTTTAGTTCCAACTGTTCTTCGAGAAGCATCTGGTATTCCCCAGCGTTGTAGTTTATTATGCTATCTTGTTTCTGAACTTCAGTTATTGTATTATTTGCATCTTTCTTTCCCCACCAATTCCAACATAACACCAACCAAAGCAAAGACGTTCCGAAAAACAACAGTATTGCTGCGAGTATATTTCTGTTCATAAGATTTTGCCTTCGTGTATGCGGTGGTTCTTTACGCTGTAACTTCCATTGATACCTTTCTCAACTATTGCAAAGCCGTGATTATACTTCGAATAAGGGTTGTAGTCAGGACTTAACTCAGATAAGCAACCAACACCCCAACAAGTGATAAACTTACCGTTAGCATCGCGCTCGTTGTGTTCTGCGGTTTGGTGATGATGTCCGCATAACGCACTTACTTTTGTCTTCATAAACAACCCACGCGCTACGTTGACAGACGGAAGGAATTGTTTACCAAATTCGTGTCCGTGAAAGATTGAAAGTTTACCGATATTCAGTTTACTCTTACCGTCAATCCATTTCACGTCGTGCTTGTCGCAATGCGTCAACGAAGGAAAGTCGAACGCGTCGATGTCGAATAACTCAGGTGCTTTGATTCTCATGTAACGCCAGTAGCGTTCTTCGTGGTTGCCTTCTTTGTAATAGATATTTGCGTTCGGGAACGTGTGACGAAGCGACGCTAAGAATTGACGAATAGAATAAAGTTCGTCTTTGAATTTACGCTTGCGAGGATCTTTGACGAAGTCTGAAATCATGTGACAGTCTAACGCGTCGCCGTTCAAAATGATTGAATCACACCCTTGTTTTATGCCTTCATTTATAGCGCACTCAATAGCTTCGTTATCTTGGTAAGGAAAGTGCAAATCGCAAAGAATTAAAAACTTCGTTCCCTTCACTTCGACGTGTCTGCGTTTTTTAGCGTACGACTTTGGGAGCGCAAATGGGTTAAGTGGTCGTGTTTTTTCTTCGAACAATTTTTTATCTATTGTGGTTTTTCTTTTTAATTCGCCATTCTTTCCACGAATTGTGCGAATGAAAGACCTCGCGTGTTCGGTGTTTTTATAGACTTCTGGATATTCAGTAAACAACTTTTTCGCTAAGGTAAGCGTGGGTGTTTCTGAAAACTTACTACATATCTCCGCTGCTATTTGTCGTGCTGTCGTTAGTTCCTTTGTCATTTGATTTTTGGTTTGTGAATCGTTCAATTACTGTTCCTCCAAACAAACCACCACTTAACAACGCGAGTGTGTCGAACATCGCAATCGGAATAATGTAGGTCGTAAAAGTTGCAACATAACTGAAAACGATTAGGTTAATTGTAACAAATATAGCAACAATTCTTTTCGAACTAACTTTTGAACACGATGTTAACAAAGATTTTAACCATTCCTTCATAATACTTTTACAATGAACTGAACGATTAACCCACCAATAACACCAGCAGCGGTTGCAATACCACTCAAACGAGCGACTTGAAGACGTTGGTTCTGAATATACTTGTCGTGCTTTTGTACCTTGCTAACAAGACCTTCGATTTTCATCTGGTCGTCACCGATTAACACGTTGTAAATGCGGTCAATCTTCTTATCCATTTCTTGAAGCTGTTCGTGTATCAAAGTAATTTCGTTTTCTGTGTTCACGTTAAAATATAATTTTCGTTACGCTTTAAAATATAGTTGTATCTCAGCTTCACGACGACGAACTAAACCTTTCAACACAACACCACCGCCCTTGTTCCACAAACGAAATGAATTAGCTATTGTTGGGTCTGTTGGGTTAACGTTTAATTTCTTGAACACCGAAGAACGTTTGAAGCCACCTGTTCCGATGTTGTACGCAAGTGAAACACACGCGCTAAATTGGTTATCGTTAAGTGGTTGCAAAATGAACGGTGCGATTGAAACAGCGAACTGGTCAATGATAAACTTCGCCAATTCGTCCGCGCGTTCTTGCGTGATTACATCTCCGTCTTTAACCTTATCTCCGTTTTCGTAGAAGGTGTTTCCGAAACCAATCGTCCATACGTTAGCAGGACACTTATAAGCCTTCAATCGACAACCTTCAAACTTCTTGATTAGTGAATATCCTTCTGCGTTAACTTTCATTCGACAACTTCTTTATTTGTTTTTCTTTTCTTACTAAATACTTACGGAATTTTTCTTCGTAAATCTTTTGCTTTACCATGTCTTTCTTTCGTCCCCTTGTAGCCATGTGTTTTGTTTTAGTTATCTAATCCATCCAAGTCCCGGTCTTCTGTATTCGTACGGCATGCGGTCGCGTCCACTTGAAATCTCGAAAGCGTTCGACGGATATACGTTTGTCTGCGACCATATTTGATTCGTTGTGTTCGTCGTGTATTCTGGAAAGTCTGCTGAGTTCTGACACAAAAAGTCAACCATTCTTTGCGTGTAAAACATAGCTTGTTGTCTTGCTTGATCGCGGTAGTTCTGCAAGTCTGTTTGACTTATTGGTGTAGTGTCTTCGCTTGTTCTAATTACTAAACTTCCATTGTCCGTTTTAACGTACAAATGCGGCAACACTTCGTACATCGTCCACCACATTATCATTCGACGCAAGTAGTTGTCAAGAAGGGTAGCGTATGCGCCTGTAATGTCGTCGTTCACAACGTCTTCTTTGATGCGGTTGTAAAGGTCAGTTCCAAGATATAATTGTGCGTACTTGTCTTGCGCTAAATAAATCGCAGGATAAAGAAGTAACGGATCAACCGAGCCGTTAATCCAGCTATATTTTTTGATATAATTTTCGTCAATGAGTAGAACTTCGGGTTGTAGTGCCATTTTTTATTTATATTTTAGTGATGCTCTGTTGGGCATATCGTTAGGACGAACCGCTTCTTGTCCTTTTGGAAATAGTTCGTTTGGTATTGCACCTGTTACAACTTTGTCATTTTTCAATCCGTCGTTAGGCAAGAAACGTCCACCTTCTCTTTTGCGAAAAAATATCTTTCTGAACCACGCGTGGCGACAATAAACACCGCCTTTGAAAATCCAAATAGAATAGTTTGAAGAACCTTGCGGTGCGAACTCTCCGTTTACTCCGTCGTTGCCCATTTCAATAATATCTTCGTAACGGAACAATGCTCCCGACTTTGATAGTGCAACCATTTCTTGACAAAAGTCACGCGTTACAATTTCTCCGTCTCTGTATGTAAAATTCTTTGAATAATAATAACGTACTTTGTAAAGACCTGTGTCAAATTCAGCACTTCTTTCGTCAGGGTTATCGTAACCGCGAACACTCATAAACTCGGTGCGATATTTTTCTTCGCCTTCTGGATTGGTTACTTCTTCGTCAGAAATTAACTCCCATTCTTCTTCGTTGATGTACTCAGCCTTTTCGCGTAAGTGATTAAGCCACGCGTCTCCTTGTTCTTTGGTTATTTGAACATTCTTAGCATCCGCAACTACTTTTTTTTTTAACTCAGCAGTTTGAACCGTTGGTTCAACAACAACAACTTCATCGTTGAATGGCGAGTTCATTTCGATATTTATCTCTCCTAAGATTGGAGTAAAAACTCTTTCAATGATTCTTTGATATGGTTTTATAACTTGGTTGTTAAATATCTCCAACCCAACAACCATTTCATCTTTGTTACTTCCGAAACCTGTCGTGTCGCGTATGCCGTGAATCAATGGAGAAACAACACGGTGTCCTACCATGATTTGCTTTGCTGTTTCTTCACTTAAAAACTGATATTGCTTGTCCGCGTCCGACAAAGGAAAAGATTCGATTTGTGGAGCGCGAGCAGGATCTTCGTTGAACGTCATCAAGAATTTTCCAGCGTTGCTTGCACCGCTCAATCTTGTTTCCCACTCACGACGTATTGCCTCACGTTCTTCTTTCTGCGGTATTCCGTTCAAGAAGTTAATTATGAACGAAGGAAATAATCCGTTCAAGATATTGTTGACGTGATACATTCCCATTTGATAGGACAATTCAACGTAGTTCAACGCTCCGAAGTAGTCAGGCTTTGCGTAGTACGAACTTCCAGCCATCATTCCATGCGCGTAAATAACTTGACGTGGTTGTTCTTGCGCGATTGAAGGATTGAACGCAGGAATAAATTCGGGTTTACCTTTTTTGCTTCGTGTGTTTGCCCAATCTTTTGAATAGAAAATTCCTGTAATATCGTCCTCGTCTTTGTCGTATGCAAGTCTGCAATTTTCGAAAGGCAAGTGATTAATTTGTACAATGCGAGTGAAGTCCAACGACCATATAACTTCAGCACAAAATGAACCTTGAAGTTTTAAGTCGAAGGCAATACCTTGTAAAGCGTTGTCGAGAATCGTACCCGTTCCTTTGCCCTCAATCATATATGCAATTGAGTTCGTCAACGCGTTATGAATAGGACTGTTGTAATAAAGCGTGATTAGGTGCTGCGGAAATAAATTGTTGAAACCGTAGTCAATCCAACCCGCGCGATTCTCTTTTTCAATTGCTTCAACTGGTTCGTATGCTGATAAGTTTATTGCTTGAATGTTGCTCATATTATGCACCTGTATAAATTACGTCGACAGGAATTGTCGGTGAAGAAACGTCAAAGAAAATTGTTCCGTCTTGAAGTATCATTAAACTCTTTTCAATCAAGCCAACGACGGAAGCGTTGGTAGGATCTATATTGCTGCTGCTGTTTTGACCATACACTTCGTAATGATAACGACCTGCATCGACCAAACCAACGGTTGTAAGTCTTATTTTAGTCACGCGTTCGTTCTCGTTTATTACTTCGACCACTTGCGCGAGTTGTTCACCTGTCATTTCGTAAGTCATGACAAGAAGGTAGTGAGTAAAGGCAACGTTGAAATAAGCACGTCCTTCGTCTAACGAAAGATACGCGTATTGATTCGCTGTATTTGTGTTGAGATAAACCATTCTATCTTTCCTTTACGTTAAAATTACATCACAGAGGAGCGCGTTGCTCCTCTATGTGTAAAAGTTTTTTTATTACGCTATAACTGAAGCAGGCGCACCGTTCAATTTGTAAGCGCGCTTTGCAGCTTCGTGAGTGAACGCTAATGTGTAGCCGTTCATGTCACCCAAAACCGTTCCTGTTCCTGCTGTTGAAGTAGAAAGGTCTGCTCCGTACTCATAACCAACAGCCCACCAATTGTTGTTTGTGTCGTTTACAAAAACAATTACGCGAGCTTGCGCAACGTTTTGCAATTCAAGACGCTTTGCAGCGGTTAATTTGTTCAACATGATGTTTACCGTCTGCGTGTAGAAAATAGTTCCTGCATCACGATTGAAGTTGATTGTTTCTTCGAAAGAACCTGTTTGAGTTGGTAATTCGTAAGTGTACAAATCTGCATCTGTTGGACCAGCAATTGCTGTGATTACTTCAGAACCGTCTAATGTTATACCTGTAACTAAATTTTGATCCAACAAAACGATTTGCTTAATTCCACCGATGCCGTCTTTGCAATCGAGTGTAAAACCTGCGCTTAATTCACATGCCATATTTGTATGTTTTTATTAGCACAAAAGAGGAGCGGTGTTTAGCCGCTGCCTCTCTATATGCAAGGGTTAGAATGGTTGAATTATGCTGTGTATTGATAGAATGCAATCTCGTTTCCGAAACCGTATTGAACACCAGCGAAGAAAGAACAAGCGAAACGAACGTTGTCAGAAAGGTCGTATTGGTACATATCCAAAAGTGCAACGTTGTTCCATTGGTCTAACAAGTTAGTTCCAAAAATCAAGTTCGACTTCTGATAGAAAGCCATTGTGTCGTCAGACATTCCAGGACATTCGATAACGTCATACTGTCCCTGCCAGTTCATTACAACTGATTCTCCTTGATAAAGGTAGTAACCACCACCAAGACCAAGAATCGCGCTTCTGTATGCTTCAGCAACGTTAGAAGAAACTGCGATTACAGGTTTCTCAGTTGCACGCTTCACGCGTGTTGGAAGTGTAGCAACAAGTTTCGCCATTTCGTCAATAACGTTTGCAGAAGTGATTGCTTCTGGATCAGCAACGTCAAGAACAGCAGCGTCAGCCAAGAACAATGTCTCGAAACCTGCGTATTCGCCAGAGTTAGCGTTAACACCCTGCCATATCAAGACCTCGTTGCGAGCTGCAACACCTGCTAAAACGTTAGCTATAATAGCGTCGCTCAATGAAGCGTGAAGTTGTCCGTTTTGCTCAGACTTTGCTTCCCAATCTGCTAAGAAATCTTTCTTGCACAATTGTCTGTGAACTTGAAATTTCTCAAGTGTCAAGATACGCTCGGTTAATGTAACCGTTCCAAGTGGAGTAAAGTCACACGTTGGAGCTTCGAAAGTAACGTTGTCAACGAGCTTGCGAATAACTTGCTTGTATTCGATGTTCTCTCTTATTGTAACCGCAGCCAAAGACTCGTTACTTAAAAACGCAGCGCGGATATATCCTGCCGCTTCACGACCTGC
>Ga0181364_1000158_pt1 | contig 11706 bp, 13 predicted proteins | sample Fa13NDMM110SN_FD_130108 | JGI IMG/M metagenome (GOLD analysis project Ga0181364, IMG submission 130108) | Freshwater viral communities from Lake Michigan, USA - Fa13.ND.MM110.S.N | ecosystem: Environmental > Aquatic > Freshwater > Lake | place: USA: Michigan | collected 2013-09-24
AGCAGCACTAAACCAATCCATTAATTTATCTGCATCATTTTTAATATCTTCTGGTACCTTTTGATACTCTTCAGATGCCATAATACTTCTAAAATACTTACCATATAATAATAAAAGAGACTGAAAGTTAGTTAAATATACCAAAGGCTTTCCATAAAAAGAAAATAGATTGTCGCCACTTAATCCAATCATAGTTTGCACATTATGCTGCAAACTTAATTTTTTTATGGCATCCTCTTTAAAGCTATCCATAATTTTATTATAAGATAATATATAGTTATAAAAATTGTTATCGTCAAATTCCTCTAAATCTTCTTCACTAAATAAGCTTTCCTTGAAATCTTTATCCTTGTAAATCGAATTAGCTATATAGATAATATTCATTCTATTATCTGCATATTTTTCAGCAGTATAACTAATTAACTCTTCTCTTTGTTTTTTTTGTAATAATATTTCTGTTTCTAGCTTAGATATCTCAACATTTAATTGCTCAATTTGAGACATCAAGAATAGCTTGCCTTTTGCTTTTTTAATGTTTTCTAAATAAAGTCGTTTATTTGCTATTTCTAAATCTAATTCTTTAGACCAGAGTTTTTCTTGAAATAAATATTCCTCTTGTTGAGCTTCTGTTGGCAATTTTAGCTTAACTGCCTTTTCGTAAAACTCTGTTTTTTTATTTTCAAAATTAGCAAAATCTAGTTCATTAAAATGCTTGATATAGCATTTTCTTTTATTTAATGGTTCTATTAGTTCTGAATATCCGTTGACAATATCCGCGAATAGCCTTTTATTCTGTTTTTGCTGGAAGTTCACTTTCTTCCTTTACGCCTTTATCTATGTCTGCTAGTTTTTTATTAAGGTCTTCAACTTCTTCAATATCAACTAAATCTACCTCTTTAAAGTCTTTTTCGTCTGTTATTTTACCAACATACCAAAAGGTAATAAGATAAGCAAATCTTACTAGTATTCTTTTTAAAGATTCATTTTCAGACTCTTCAATTTCATCGTAATGTTTAATTTTTTCTTCAAACGTCTCTCCCCTAAAAAATGGAACGAAATTCTCGCCTTCTTTTTTATGCGCGAGATTTAATACCCACCACATAATCGTTTTATTTCTAGCTCTATTTTCTGCTGTTTGCTCGAAGATTTCACTCTTAGCTTTTTCAATTTCTATTAATTCTTGTCTTATATTTTGAACTTTTTCTACATTTAATCTAAAAGAAGAATTGTCTATTTCTGAAATAAAATCTTCTCCCTTTGATTGATATTTAAAAATTTCTTTTTGAATTTGAACTAATTCTTCCATTAACAATTTTACTCTCTTTTCTTCTATAAATGATAAAGCTCCACCATCATTTTCAAATCTTTTAACTACAAGAGCTTTTGGTAATAATCCAGCTTTAATAGATTCAGATAGTCTAATGCCATAAAATAGCTCTGCATCCTCAAACATTACTCTATTTGGTTTCTTTATAGCGAATTCTAATGGTATTTGTTTTTTGACTTTTTTAATAGTTTTAATCTCTTCGCCTTGATCGTTTTTAGAAATCTCGGCTTCTTCTACCATGGTTTCTTGATTGACTGTAAATGAATATAATTTTTTAATTTCCATAATTTGCTCCTAGACTATTGAAATAAGCTAATCCCTTTCTGAAGTTAGCTTTACCTGCAACTAATTTAATAAAGTTTTCTTTTTTATTATTTGGCCAGTTATTAAATGAAGAGATGAATTTCTCTGTAGTAAACAATTTGACATTAGGATTATATATTTTATAATCATTTTGAAGAGCGCGGTTTACAGTTTGAAGTCCAAGGTTACCTTCAATTACTGTTTCAATAGGAAACAAAAGTTTAGGTTTCATATATGAATATCGAATTTATTGATATCTTCTTCGATTTCTCTTATTGCATCGTTGCCGTAATCTAGAACTCTCTTACGAAGCTTTTGATATTTTTCGTCTTCAAGATTAAGATCTTCTAAAAGAAAAAAGAAGTTTTTGAAAAGCCCAGTAATCTTGCGTCTTAATTGAAATTTTAGATAGTCCTTTTCCTTTGACATAACACCTTTTTCCTTTATATAATATACTACCCACAACTAAAAGAAAAGTCTAACTTTTCTATTAGGTTATATTATATATTTAAATTATGGAGCGCCAGATTCGCCTTCAATCTTGATAGCATCGCTACCAGTGACTGGGGCTTCTAGTGAGATCGAACATACTTGGATATCATCCAATGTATTAGTAACTGTGAAGTTAGCTAGTTTGGCGTTATTGATTTGGAAATCTTTATCTCCACAAGCAATTCTAACATTTAGAGGAGTATTAGGATCGAATTTTGGATTATCTGTTCCATTCAATATAATCTCTGCGTCAACTGTAACTTTAGGAGGTCCAGCTAGAATGTTAGCAATTGGAGTTAGCGAACCAAGTTTATTAATTTTATTTCTTGGAATATCCAAAGCGAATGTGAAAGTTCTTGCTTCAAAAGCAGAATTAGAGCCTTGGGCACCTGTGCCAATTTGAACAGTTATATCTCTTGGTTGAATTATTGAGGCTACTGTATTAGTTCCAGAGAATCCAGGTGACCCCTTAAAGACTGGATTAGCAGCAGTATAAGTTGCGTTTGTTGCATCAACACTAACGCTAACAGTTGGAATATTTCCAACAGAACCTTCTACAGAATAAGTCTTTACGATTCCACTTGTAATAAGTAGTGTGCCTGCGCCAGAAATACCATAGTTTCTGCCTGCTTCACTTAAAAAAGTATCAAAATTATCCATGCCAAGTTTACTAGAATTAGTTGGAGAAACTCCGCTACCAGAAGATAGTGCGTAAGAAAAATTCAAAGTAACTGTTGCTGGTTCTGTTTGAATATTATCAACTGCATAAAGATTACCAAACTCGAAAATATCTTGACGAGCTATTGCAAAATCTACGTCTGCGCTTTGAATTAATTCTAATTGAACTTGGCCGTATTGACCGTCTGCACCGTTTACTCCTGTTTTTGCTACTGTTAAAACTTGGGCTGGGTAATATGTTACTGGCATAATTTATTTCTCCTTTTGAAATTCAAACTATATTACATTCATTAACTTTTAAAGAGAAGTAATAAATATTATGGAGTACGAATTTTACTAAGGGTAAAATCCACAAAAGCAGGGAATATTCCTGGATTTATCTTGTCCATAAAAGCAAAATTTTTGCTTATTGATACTTCTTCAATGTAAAATAATTCATTTTGACTAAATTTAGAGCTTTTTAAGCTATTATAGTTATAAAATCCGCTATTTAAGCAATTTAAATAATTTAAATTAAGGTCTGTATTTTTAATTAAAGGCATCCTTTGGTATGCTGTGTCTCTTAATACTCCACATACAGCATCTAAATTAAATAAGCTATCAGCTAAAACTATTAATCTTATATCTATTTTAGAGTCTACTGTGCCACCAAAGGCAAATGGGTCATTTATGCTATTATTTGATTTAATAAATATAGCTGGTATCGTTTGGGTATTTGGAGCTAAACCATCTAAATTTTGAGATGTTTTGGGCTTTATAGAGTATTTTGTTTCAAATAATAGTTCTTGTTCTGGTTTATTAGTCAAATATATATTAAAGTCTTTAACGGCATAATTACCACTTAATTGGTTAGCTGTCACATTATTACTAAAGAATACTTGTCCATTTTGATGATTTATGCCAATTAAGCCATTCTGATTACCAGTAATAAATGATCCATTTAAATAAATTCCAGATAGTACATTAGCGCCAGATACAGAAGAGTCTGCTATAATTTGTTTAAATGGCAAACTATAAGTATATGTATTATTAAAAAGATCGTTTGTATTATAAAAATTACCAGAATAATTCGTATATCCTTGACCAACATTACATACGACATTATCAACAAATAATATCATACTAGACATAACATCATTATCAAAATTTCCTATCATTTAACCATTCCTTTTTTAAATTTACTAATTATCTCAGACATATATGATACTGGTTTATATGATCCACTTCTAAGTTTTGTATCAGATTGAAGAGCTTCTCCAGACCTGCCTTCAACAAATCTTTTATAAACATAATTACTGAATCCAGAAATACCTTTTTCAATAGATGAAACCCAACTCCTTCCACCTTCCCAAGGCATAGGCGTAACTTTTTTAAGATCATCTATTGATGGATATTCTACTTTAAAATCTAATCTAATTTTACCATTTTTTGATACTACCTTTGGTTTGCTTAATTTAAAATGGCTATTGATATAACTCTTAACAGCTTGAATGGGATCATCAGATTTATCAAATCCAATAAAACTGAAAAGATTGCCAATTCCACCTAATGTTCCAGAGCTATTTGAAGCAGTCGGGCCGTCTTCTATTTCTTTTGTTATTTTATGAGAATCAAAAGCTTCTACGTATAAATCTTTTTGTTCTTCAAATCTTTTTTTGACTATGTTCTCTGTGTCATCTATTAATTTTTTAGACTTGGAAATTTTACTTCTAATAGATTGATAGTTAACATAGCCCATATTATTTTATTTCCTTTAGATAATAACCATAGTATATCAATCCTTGATAATTTTTTACAATTTCACTATCAATTAAATTAAAACTTTTATTATCAAATGTAATTTTTTCTGTAATATCTGAGATAATATAATCTCTTGCATCTTGTTTAACTTTTATTTCTACAAATTGATCTGCGGTTGTTGATTTAATCTCTGGCACAGATTGAGCTTCTTTGTATGAAAAATACTTTATAATTGCAAAAAAAGTGGAACTTCTTGGAGTATATATAACTTTTTCAATATTAGAATCTTCTTCGTATCCAAAATGAGGAGAATTAGAAGTAGAAATAGTTTTTATTGGTTCTTTGTGTATAGTTATTTGTCTTTTAAATGTATCAAAATGATCATTTACTGCTTGTTGGTATGCGGCTATTTCTGAGCTAAGTATCAGCGATGCCATATTATAAATTCTCTAGGTTTCTAATATAAGAATTGTAATTATAAGGTCTATTTCCTTCCTCATAAATATCATCTCCTGCAATTTGCAATGGATTAACTTCGTTAAGATTGTAATTTTTAATTAACATGTCTAATTCGGCCATCTCTTGTTTTTTAAGATCAACAAAATTTAAACCTAATTGTCTAACAAATTGAGTGTTTGCTTTGATGGCATCTGTTGCTCTTTTGTAAATTTGACTTGTGCTTTCGCTATTTGTTTTTCTATATGAAAATCCATTTTCTGAAATTTCTAGACTATCAGAATTAGCTGATCCAGTTGTAGCGTTTTCTCCACTAGAAGAAGTATCTTGATTGATCAAATTTAAAGTATTGGATTTTCCTATTAATTTAATAATTTGTCTGTCATAATAATGAATATTATAAGTTTTCTTGAAGATTGATTTTTCTGTTATTGTAAAGGTTTCTGGGCTTATAGCATCTACTTCTAGATCTAGAGTATTTATGGTATATCTTTTATTAATTAAAATATTTAATTTGCCCAAATTCGTTCTTAGCCAAAAAGCTATACTAGGAATACTAACATCGCTTGGCTCGCCTAATTCGCGATATATCTCATCTGCAATATCAACAATTTTATTGGTCATATAATAGATATTACACTATATAATAATGATTTTTTAGCTCAAATTCAAAAATGGATATAAAAATTGAATAGACCCAGTATTTAAACCAGAACCATCATCAAGATAACTATTATTTTCACAAAAGCATAGTCTAAGGGTACAGGTCTGTGCTTTACCAGTAGCTCCATCGTTTTGCGGAGTATCTACAAATGTTGGAATTATAACTCTATAACTTAAAAATTGCCATTGATTAAATACTGAACTTTGGTTTATTTCGTCAAGTTTTTTAAACTTAATGAATGCTGACCCAAGCCATTGATTATATGCTTCATAAGTTTTAGCTGGATCATATGTATTAAAATATGTATAAGTAGAATTATTTCCAAGAAGATTAACTCCACCACCATGTATTATTGAGTAATTTAAATAGGTATTAGAGAAAACAGGTGTAACTCTTGAAAAATTTATAGCAATTGCTCCAAAATTTAATGATCTCATTGGGTCATTACTAGTTACTCTATAAAAACATCCAAAATCAACATAAGTTTGAGTAGTAATTGAAACAGAACTAGCTGTTATAGTATACGTACTCCAATCATTAGCAAGATTTGTTGTGCCTATAGGATTTTTTGTAATATTCCTTTCTCTTCCAAGGCCTAATCGTGAGCCAATTCCTGCAGCTTTTAAACAATGAATATTTCCTCCTCCAGCTGGTATACTTTCGGCGCTGTCATCTGATTTTAAATAATATTTTAAAAATACATTATAATATGGGCTATATTGACCCCAACCATTTGGGGGACTTTCTGTCCATTTAGCTACTCCACCTTCAGTAGGTAAAACTATAAATTCATTATTAGGATATAAAGAATTATTATCTCTTATAGATCTAGGAAGATAAGGAAAAGCTTTATTGCTGCTTATAAAACCAGAAGAAGTTGATGGTAAGACTATCATGTGCTAGTATTTCCATACATTATGTATCCATTGTTTCCTGTATGAAGAATTGAAATTGTTGCATATTGAGCCGCTGTTCTAAATTGATTATTATAACTACTAACTATAACATTAGATCCAATACCAGTAATTAAAACTTGTCCCGAACTAATTTGAATTATTGAAGTATTAAATCCAATTGGATTGCCACTAACAATTGATCCAGTTATTATAGTTGGTGAATTAGCAAGTATCACTCTACTATTTTGCGTTCCTGTTATATTGAAGTTTGCTGAAACATTTAAAAGATTCGGAGTAGCATTAATTAAATTAGAATTATTTAAATCTAAACCAGAAGTAAAATTGCCACTTCCATAGACTGTAAAATTATTTCCAGAAATAACTAAAAAGTCGCCTTGCGCAGAGTCGCCAAATGTTGCATCTTGAGCAAAACTTTTAACTCCAGATATAGTTTGATTTCCAGTATTGTATACAAGATTATTTGCTAATATATTTCCAACTACTTGTAATTTTTCAGATGGAGAAATTGTGCCAATACCAACATTACCAGAGCTTGTAATTCTTACAGCTTGAGTTTCAGTGTTGGTCAAGAGTTGTATGTAACCACCAGGATTAGCAGTTGCAAGCTTTAATTCATTATTATCATGATTCCAGCTTAAGTATGAACCAAAGTTATCAGTTGGACTACCAAGTACCACGCCAGCACTTTGCGCATCTGATGCTAGAACAGTTATGTGAGAATTTCCACTTCCTTCAAACACAGCAATACTATCACCATCTGGATTTACAGCAGTAACTCCTGCTCGGGATTTTCTAACATACAATCCGAATTTATCATTATTATCAATACCAATACTCACACGACCACTAATATTTACTCCAGTTGCGAAAGTTTTAGTTCCAGAGATAGTTTGATTTCCTGTTGTAAAAACAATATTGCTGTTTGTTGAATTTATATAGCCACTGAGATTGTTGATTCTTGTATTTAAAGTAGAGCCAGTGCTTTCTAGATTAGTGATAGTTGCATAAGTGCTAGAAGCAGATGAAGTCGTAAGATAATTCCCAGTCAATGTACCACTCAATGAATTTATTCTAGTATTTAATGTATTTCCAGTAGATGCAAGATTTAAGATTGTAGCATAATTTCCAGTAAGAGTTCCACTTAATGAATTAATGCTAGAGTTTAAAGTGCTACCAGTCGAAGCTAGATTAGCTACTGTTGCATATGCACTTAAATTTACTCCAGTAAGTACTGCATTCCCATTAACAAAAAGTCCACTTGTAAAATTACCACTTCCATAAACTGTAAATTGATTACCAGAAATAACCAAAAAGTCACCTTGTGCTGAATCACCGAATGTTGCATCTTGAACAAAACTTTTAACTCCAGATATAGTTTGATTTCCTGTTGTAAATACTATATTGCTAGAAGTTGAATTGATATAGCCGCTGAGATTATTTATTCTTGTATTCAAGGTAGAGCCAGTATTAGCAAGATTAGTAGCTAAAGTACTGCCAGTGCTTGCGAGATTTGTTATAGTAGCATACGTATTACTTAAGTTATTGATGTTAGTTTGTAAAGTCGAACCAGTATTAGCTAATTGGATATCGCTAGCAAAAGTTGCGTCCAAAGTTCCAGTATATCCTGTGAACAATCCGCTTAAAGCATTTATAGTATTATTTAAATTACTACCAGTAGATGCAAGATTTATTATTGTCGCATAAGTATTACTAAGATTATTTATATTTGTCTGTAAAGTTGAACCAGTACTTGCGAGATTAGTTGTTAGTGTACTACCAGTGCTTGCAAGATTTATAATCGTAGCGTAAGTAGAAGATGCAGAATTAGTAGTTAAATAATTTCCTGTTAAGGTGCCACTCAAAGAATTAATAGTACTAATAAGAGTTGTTCCAGTAGAAGTAAGTTGACTATCAGTCGCATATGTTGCATCAAGATTTCCAGTGAATCCAGTAAAAGCAGAGTTAAGAGAATTTATACTAGAAACTAAAGTTGAACCAGTGCTTGCAAGATTAGTAATGGTTGCGTAGTTGGAAGTTAGAGTTCCGCTGAGTGAATTTATGTTATTATTTAATGTAGCGCCAGTTGAAGCTAAGTTTGTAATCGTAGCGTAATTAGATGTTAGTGTACCACTTAATGAATTGATTGTGCCAACTAAAGTAGAGCCCGTATTTGAAAGATTTGTTATTGTAGCATAATTATTTGTAAGAGTTCCACTCAGAGAATTGATATTAGAGTTTAAAGTATTTCCTGTTGAATTTAAATTATTTATTGTAGCATAAGTATTAGATGCAACATTTGTTGTAAGATAATTTCCAGTTAATGTTCCGCTTAATGAAGATATTTTATTTTCTAAATTTGAATCAGTTAATGCAAGATTAGATATTGTAGCATAATTAGATAAATTAACTCCAGTTAGAACTGCATTTCCATTTACAAAAAGTCCGCTAGTGAAATTGCCACTTCCATAAACTGTAAAATTATTACCAGAGATAACTAAAAAATCTCCTTGAGCTGAATCGCCAAATATTGTCTTTTCTGCAAAAGTTTTGTTGCCAGATATTGTTTGGTTTCCTGTTGTATAAACTATATTATTAATTCCAGTAATAGAACCATTTGGTCCAGTTGCTCCACTTGGTCCTACTGCTCCACTTGGTCCTACTGCTCCACTCGGACCAGTTGCTCCACTTGGTCCTACTGCTCCACTTGGTCCTACTGCGCCACTAGGTCCAATTGCTCCACTTGGTCCTACTGCTCCACTTGGTCCTTGAATTCCAGCTGGTCCTTGAGGTCCAGGAATTGAAATATTAGCAGCTAAAGCTTGTGTTGGTGATGTTACATCAACAGTAATTGTGCTAGGCAAATTAACATCTACATTAATGTCTGCCATAAATTTATCTCGTTACTTCTGGTAAAATCGAAAATTTTCCTTGCATTAATTTTATGCTATTTCCTGTTAATATATTAGATGGATATCTTTCAATATCGTAAACGTGATCATTAACTGGAAGATCTTTTGAAATATATGAATTAATATTAATTGAAACTATACCATTCGAACCATTTCCAGATATGATTGGATTTAAATCTAATAAAACTCCCGTAGAGCCATAACTAGCTCTAACCTGACCACGTACACCATAGCCATCTAAATTAATTGCTGATCCATTACTATTTTTTACATTTAATGTTAATTGAATATAGTCACCTTGATACGCAGTGATATTGTATGATGTTGCCATGTAAAATATTACACGGAACAATTATTTTATCGAAATAAAATTAGCGACCTTCTGAAAGAATATCTTTTACTGTTTTAGAAATAATAGGTTTATTAGTTGTTGTAGTTTCTTTTACTTTGAATTGAGCAACATGCTTTTGAAATTCTTTCTTTAATCTTGTTACAAGAGTTTTACGATCATCAATTGGCACAAGTCCGATTTTAACTGCATGAGCTTGAAGATCACTTTTATTTAAATCGTCAAGATAAGTATTGTATTTTTCTAGATCCAAAGTTCCATACTTTGCATTACCAGTATCTCCCCATATTTGGTCCAATGTTACTGCTTTCTCTACTTTACCGTGAGTTTGACTTAATGATTCTAATTTTAGTTTCTTTTTAGGCATAATTATCTCCTTAATATATTATACTGTTGTAAAAATCATATGTCTAATAAAAAGAAAAACCCGAGGGGATAAACCCTCGGGCTTTTCAATTCTAATATAATCTAAATATTAGCTTGCGCGGAGAATGATACCTGCGATTGCGCGGGCATCAAGACATACGCGACCTTCTTCTAGAGAACCATAGAATCCGATCTTTTCAGATCTGGATACGAATTGGTCATCTGGAAGAGCGGTAAATGTACTGCTTGTTTCGCTGTTTTGAGCGACTGGGCGTACAAATGCGTCCTTACTTAGATCTGCACCAACTAGGATTTCGTCACCATTTGAAGCTGGGTCGAAGCTGATTGCGCTATTGCTACCAGCAGCGAGTAGAACGTCAAACAAGGTATTATATTTTCTGCCTTGTCCAAGTTCAACTAGTTCGTGTAGTGCGATTCCATAAATTTCTTGTTGGCCACCACCGCGATAGATTTCTTCACGCACGCCAGCAGGAAGATCTGTGCTTTGATTTGTTACTTGATTGTAAGCAAATGAACGGATATCTTCCTTAACTTCTGGACTAATGAACAAATCAGTCATTCCATAGGTGTCAACTGTTGAACCACCAGCGTAAGAAGTGTTAATTCTTTTTACGAGTGTGAGCAATGAGTTTAATCCACCAAGGGTGAATTTACCAGATGTTCCACTGAGTTCAACCAAATGATCAGCGCCATTTGTTTTAGCTTCAGCAAGAGCTTTTAGAACTACTGCCCAAGCGTTACGTTCTTGTTTTACGAGAACTTCGTTGGTCATGCGCTCTACAGCTTTACTAACTACATCAAGACGACCACGGCGAGCATAGCGTTTTAGGAAAGAAACTGCGCTATCTAAACGATAGGTAGAAACTTTCAATTCGCTAAATCCTTCTACTACTGAAGAAGGAAGGCCACCTGCTACGTTTTGACTCCAAACGGTTGTATAACCTTCTGAGTTTTCGTTAGAAAACAAATCAAGAGGAATAGAGGGAGAGTCATCTTCGTTGTAAGGTAGGTCAGAATAAACTGCACTAGCTGTTCCAGCTTGCATTAGAACTTTGCTAACAACTGGACCGATAAAAGCTGCAAAAGCTTCGGTAGCTTCTCTTGCGACGTTACCATCGCGGCTAGCCATAGCTTTAATTAGCTCAACTTGTTCTGGTGTATTTTTTAATTTTAATTTCATTTTAAATATTCTCCTTTAAGAATTAGAGTTCGATTTTTAGAACGGCTACACCATTGACGGATTTGCCGAGCCAACGACCAACTCTTGTGGTATTAGCTGCTAGTGTTGCACTTGCACTCAAAGTTGAAAACTCTGCATTACTAATAGCTCTGAGTTCGCCAAGGGTAGTGCCAATAATTGCATGAGGAGTTGCATTTGGATCAGTAACTGTTACGCCACTGTACATTACAACGCCTTTAGTTAGAATTGGTACTGCTTGACCGCTGATTACAACGTTCATTTCAGCAGCTTTGCGAGGATTGAA
>Ga0181364_1000159_pt1 | contig 11684 bp, 2 predicted proteins | sample Fa13NDMM110SN_FD_130108 | JGI IMG/M metagenome (GOLD analysis project Ga0181364, IMG submission 130108) | Freshwater viral communities from Lake Michigan, USA - Fa13.ND.MM110.S.N | ecosystem: Environmental > Aquatic > Freshwater > Lake | place: USA: Michigan | collected 2013-09-24
CCAATCATTGCACCACCCATTACGTTGACCAGCGCCGAGCCAATAGATGTTAAATAGTATATGAATCCGATGTTTGATAAACCCGACACATATTTTCCGGTGTCGGTTGGGTTTAGGATTTCTCCCAAACGCTTGTCAATTTCCTCTACATAATCAGTTAACTCATCTTTCTCCCTTACAAGTGCTGGATCAAACGCCGCGCCGGGAGTAAACCGTCCTTTGATCTGCGCACGGGCGGCATCCAACTGGGAGAACATCTCGGGTGAGTATTCAAACCTAGACATCTGATACGCCATATTGAACGATGACGCAGAAAAGCTGCGCAATGCATCTTCTGAGTAACCGGCAATACTGTTGCGGTGCACAAAAGAATTACGCATACTACGGTCTGGCTGATTAGCCAGATATGTCTGATACAAGTTGTCTTTTAATTCAGTACGACGAGCGTCTGCTTCAGCTTGAGTAAGCCCAGTCATATCCATGCTGTCAACACCAGCAAACGCTGACCTTAAGAACGAAGATTCACGAGCGTGAAAGTCCATTTGTTGCTGATAATTATTACCAACGTTTTCACCTATGGTAGTTGATAAACTTGGGTTTTGTTTTAGACGCTCCTCCATGTGCACATTACGAGCGGCTTCAGATTCAAACATGTAGTATTCACGACTCTGACCTTTACCCACTTGATACCAAAAGCGGCCAAAACGCATCAATGGAAAATATGGGCCAGCCCGTTTACCCTTTTCAAACTCATTGCGAATTTCTAAGATGGTTGCTTCAGATACACCAAGTTGACGCATCTGTATGATGCGGCGGTTCATTAACCGCTTGTAGTTGCTGTATCTACGTTCATAGAAATCACGTACTTCGCGGTATATAGCGCGGGCTTCGGGGCTTAGCGCCCTCCACTCATTCATCAGCTTTGCGTTATTTATACGCTGGGCTCGTGTGGGTTTATCTGGGTCGATCTCTAAAATAGTTGCACTGTGCATCACCACACCAAGTTGGCGTGACATGTCTGGGTTAGCGGATTGCAAACGCTCCCACTTACGGGAAATGTCCCCCGACTCTTTTAGTATCTGCGACTTTTTAGAAAGAAATTGCTCGGTTACGTTAATAAAGTTACCGATCTGTTTTATACGCCCGCCAACTAAATCATTGATCTGGCGAAGAGTCAACATACCGAGATACGCTTTACGTGCGCCCGCGTTTAAACTGCGTAACTCACGCATCTTACCGTTTGTCCATGTATCAGCCATCATCCAGCGGCGGATAGTAGACGGCTGGTTGGGCATACCGGGCGGCACAGTTGTGCGGCGGCGCGGCCCTTTTGTGGCCATTGCTTTTGGCCCAGTGGTTACGTTCATGCCATCTAAGGACATTGTGCCCGCCATCATTGCGTCAGCAGCAAACATGACTTCGACCATGACGTTGCTTGGCGCACCGGGTTTTACTTTAAACATATCACTAATAGACTTAGTGAAACGATTCCACAAAGAGAATTGCGAGGCTTTGTACCTGTAAGAGCGCAACACCGCTTGCAATTTTGGGTTTGTGAGTGCCTCGGATACAAACTCATGTAAGCTTGTCATGCCATAGAAGGGGTTATCTGTTACCCCCTGCTGGCTCATCATATCTTTAGAATACGTAAATAACTCTTCAAGACGGTCGTACCCTTGACGTTGAATGCCAACCAGTTTGTCGGCGTTGTCAATCAGATATGACGAAGCTGCGTGAACAGTTTCGTGCAGTAGCAAATGATTAGTTAGTTTGCCAGCGCCTTGGCGCATGACAATAGTGTCGCTTGCGGGGTCATACTTACCGTCCCATGCAAACTCTTCGTTTACTAAGTCTATTACGCTATCAAGAAGCTGTTGGTTAGACTCAGTGCCTTTGTTGCTGCTCAACGTATCTTGAATCGTATCTAGAGCAAATACTAGATTACGTAACTTGCCGGACTTTAGATCACTAATAATGTTTGCTTGCTGTTCTTGCGGATACAACGCCACAACCAAATCACGTAAAGTATCCAAGCGTTCATTTAACGACTCTGTGACTTGTGGGTCGTTTGACAAGGACTCCAACGTGTCCGTCTCCACCAAGCGAGTTTTTGCCGTAAACCCTGTATCTAACAAGCGTTGTGCGAGTTCAGCGTAGTACTTGTTGTTCTTTGTCTGTGCAAGAAGTTCGAGCGCTTTGCGGGTCTCACCCTGTTCAAGCAAACGACGAATAGATGGATGCACCTCAGTTAGCATCTCAACGGTTGGGAGATTCTGTATATTTATCTCGGTGGTGGGACTGAGAACTTCTTCCCCCTCACCAACTTCTGTTTCCGCTTCTTCTTGAGTTTTGGAAAGTCGCTCTTTAGCGGTTTTCCTGCGTGGAGCCTTCGGTAACTTTGCCCCGTTCTTTTCAGCTTCTCGGCGTTCTTTTTCTACTACAGCATCAAGCTTCTCGTTGTATTCAGAAACGGCTTTTGCAAATTTCTCACTTTCTATGGAATTTTGTTTGTTCTCAGCCACCAACTCATCAAGCAACTCTAGTGTGGCTGGGTCTAAATTAGCTGCAATCCATGCACGGAAGTCCTGTGCGTACTTACCGCCTTCTTTAAAAAAGGTGGAGTTTGCCCCATAGTGTTTTGGGTCAATCTCAAAGTAGGCAAGATCAAACGCCAAATCTCTAAGCGCGTCACCAAATGTTGTTCTGTTGCGGTTGGTCAAGTACGTAATAGCAGCTTGAGCCTGCGAGGAGATCTTTCCTGTCATCTGCTTAAGGATCAACGCTGCTGCTCGCAACTTGTTGTCGTTGATGTCGCGTATTACTTCTTTAATGTTCTGGCTTGGGCGGCGCGGTTTACCAGCGACTGGCGCTTCATAAGCGCTGGTTACCATAGCACCGGTAGTTATTGTTTCTTGATACGGTATTTTTGTCCCAGTAACTTGGGATGGTCGCATTTTGCTGGTTCTGATGTTGGACAAAGCGCCTTCACCTGAGGCCATCATCTGGTCTACATAAGCTTGAACTTGTGCACTAAATTCATCCATACCACGGCGTGTGGTCAGGTCTGGTAGGTTTGCATTTGCAAGAAGTCGTGACTGTCCATCTGATGACGCGTTTTGCAGTGCAGCCAGAAGTTTGTTTAACTGCTCTTGTCCACCAACACGGCGGGCAAGGTAGTCAAGCATCTGCTGTGCGCCAGCGCTGGTTGTTTCGCCCGGTTGGGCAACATCAAACTCCAGCATAGTGCCAGCAGCGGTATTCTTAGAGTTACCGTGGCGTTCTTGTTCCGCAGGAGAATCAGACGCAGCTTGGATAGAATCAAAGAAGCCTTTAATCTTGCCACCCTGTTCTGTTTGCACAACGTGTTCTGTATCTGTAGTTGGCGCTCTTACAGATCTTGCTGGTGGCGGTACACCTTGGCGAGCAACTTTTTGTTGTGGTTCTTCGGCCAAGTCAGCATATTCATCTACGGGTGGTTTTACACGTTCCCGACGTTCAGTAACTTCGCGTGGCTCTCCCTCACTTGCCGCCCTACGTTCGCGCATAACCCGAGCGTTTTCTTGCTGTAATTCAGCAGTATCAAACATCTCAGTTTGCGCTGTTGTTTCTTGTCTTTCACGACCAACAGTGGGTTCTATGCCAGCCGCTACATCTTGTTGGGCCTTTTGCAAATCTCTTTCTATACCCAAGAGGTTACGTTCGTAAGAAGCTACGGTTTCGTTAATTTTGGCAAACTCTTCTTTAGAAGGTCTTGGAGCAGTTTCTTCAGCCGGGCGTGAGGCTAAATCATTTAAGCGTGCCAACTCTGCGCGAGCGCTGTCCAATGCTTTTGTAACACGAGATTTTTCTGATTCAAGCGTATCTGCCCGCTGTTGCGAAGAGAACAGATTACCCTGCATCGCACGGGGTTGGCCAACACCTCTACGTAACATATCAATTGCTTGGTCAATTTCAGCATTTGATTTCTGCACGTAGTTTTGAACAATAGAGTCTCTGTTTTTGAGCGCTTTACCAGCCGACATATTAGCGGGCCGCATACTGATAATCATTGCGTCGGTGTACCCGCCGGAATCAACTTTCTCTTGGATACGTGCGCGGTTATTTTCTAATTCTTGGATTGCACCTTCTACGCTCTGGCCAGATAAAGCCATAGCGGTCTTGACACGGCGGGCAGCGTCCCGATAAATACCAAAGAAATTACCCTGCATAGCCTTGGGTTGCCCAGTGCTTGGTTCAAGTCTGGCCAACACTTTTGACCCATCAAACACAGGGTTCTTAAGCTGCGCTGCAACACCCTTGTTACGTATCAAACCCATGTTGGCATCAACGACTGCGGCCAAGTCTTTCTGAATTAACTTACGCTGGTTCATGCCCGCTTGGTCACTTACACCTCCCGGTAGAGAGTTGTACTCATCTCGTAAGTCTGTGTACTGCCGTACGAAATCGCTATAGGCTTCGAGCGACTGCGCGGGGGCGGGAGCAGCGGGAGCAGCAGGTGGTGCGCTAGATGTTGGTGTTACATCAGCGCCGCTTTCCACATCTTCAAATAAACCGGGTGGCTCGTCTGACGGTGGTAAAGTTTGGTCAGCGTCACCGTATTTTGCAGATACAGGGGAGCCTCTTCCTGCAATAGCGTTTGTAGATTCCAACGCATCCGCAGCCCGTTGTGCGTAGAGATCAACTTGAGATTCTTGGCCGGGTTGTCCAACGGCTTGGCCACCTTCTTGATCTGCAAACAGATCACCGGGCTCTTGCATACCTCGGGTCAGCGTATCTAAAATTGTCTCGCGTTCTTGTTCGGTGGTGTCTGGGGCTTTAAACTTTTCGGCCAGAGCGCCTTTTAATCCGCCCACTCCACCCACCGGAGTGCCGCCCAACATACCAAGAATAAAGTTAGCGGCGGAGTCTTCACCAATCTCTTTGTTTCTTGCTACGTTCTTGATGGCGGTATCAGCAGCTAGACCTTCGACGGTTTCTTGTACGCCCTGTTCTACCCCACCAATCACTGTGCCTGCGGCAGTTCTACCGAGGACGGATTTACCTGCTGCCTTTTTAAGCATGTCATCCAACGCACCTGTAGCAAGCTTTGCGGTAAAACGATCTCCAAATGTGGCAATCAATCCCTGCATAATTGCACCGGATTCTGCCGCTTTACGGGTGGCTAAATCTTTTGCCTCTGTTTGGCCTACACCTTGTTTTATTAATGACCCATAAAACGGGCTGTTCTTCATTAAGTCTTCATGGCTCATCTTGCCAATAAACTCTTCCGCACTTGTAGCAGCTTCATCAGCAGCCATAGCCCCGCCCGCAACACCGCCAGCAGTGGGGCTCTTTGTGGCTATAGTAGTGATAAGAGTAGGAGTAAATGTACCAAGCACGCTTGCCAGTTGCATGGCGTAGCCACGCACGGTTGGGTTTTTACCAAAATCTATCTCACCCTTAAAAATGTTTCCGGTTACCTGAGATTCTTGAACTTCTTTTTTAGTTTGCTCTGATACGCTGTCTTCAATACTTTTTTGAGCCTGCTTACCAAGGTCTCGTAAGTACGTAGCACCGGGTATTTCGGGTATTTTTGCAAGTGTGCGTTCTACGGCTACAGCGTCTTTATCTTGTTGCTCTTTACCGCGAAGTAGTTCATCAACTTTTCGTGCTAAAACTTTACCCGCAAGCAACGGCATTGGCTCACGAACGTCAACCTCCCCTGTTGCTGCTTTACGTATAGCACCTTTCGTTAATTCTTCTGAACCTTTAGGTATAGAAGCAAACCCCGCAGTGGCAGATCCTAGGAGTTTTTTACTGAAATCCGCGGCATCAGTCCAAATGCTGTTGTCTTCTTGCGGTTTTTGCGGCGCGGCTTCTTCTTGTGGTTGGGCAAACCGAGCAAACGGATTTTGCTCTGCTTCTGGTTGAGCAAATTTGGCAAAAGGGTTTGCCATGTTTAATTCCCCAATACTTTAGCTGCTGCTCCCGGCCCATATACATCATCAAAATACTTCCTGTTTTGGGTTGACGGGGCTGATTTCAATATGCCTACAGCCTCTGGGTCTGGGGTCTTGCCTACCGTTGCAGTAGATTTACCCGACGCTGGTGCACCGGGCGTAGCCTTTGAAGTAACACCAGAAGCACGGGTTTGTCTGTACTCTTCTATGAGTTTTTGACGTTCTGCTTCTATCTGTCCATCCAACACTTCTATTTCTGCTGGTGTTTTGCCGGGCAGAAATTTCTGTAACCGCAACATTTCTGTACGGTCGGTAAGATCTTTTTGGAACTTAGCATCGTTTTCAAATGTTTTATCTGGCCCCGAATACTTAGCACCATAACGTGCCGCGCCAATTTCGCCCATAGCCTGTTTGTACTCTTCGGATGTAAGTTTTCTACCCATACGTTTTTCATAGTCGCTGAGCATACGTTCAAACTCACCGGGCTTATTAAGCACGTCACGCTGAACCTTAGCACTTGTGTCGGTGGCATATCTAGAAGTATCGGCTTGGAGTTGGTTGCCAAACGCAGTACCCAAAAGTTGGGTAGCTTTGGCTTGTACCTCCACCCTCTGCTTATACGCATCTTGGCGTTTGTCGTCAGCTTTCTCTTCTGATGCAAGAGCTTTACCAGCCATACCTTCTTTGCGTTGCTGTTGAGCAGTAGCAATAAGAAGTTGAGACTGGCGCAATTTATCGTCAGCTTCTCTGTTTTCTTTCTTGAGACGCCCAACTTCGCCAGCGAATGACAGCCCAACTTCACCCAACCCAGAAATAAGTTGTTGCTTTTCATTTTCACCCGGATTTTTTTTGCGGGATAACAAACCCAAGCTTGCCATAGCAATAGCAAGTCCTTTGTCTTTTTCCATTTGCTCGGGTAGCTTTTCTCGTTTGGATTTAAGCTCTTCGGCAAACGGTATGGTTACATCCGGCCCCATCATTCTTTCAAGCATGGGCAAACGATTCATTGCGCCTCGCTCGAGTTCTTCGGCGGTTTGTGGTTCGGGTTGTTTCATCCCCGTCAAAGTATCTAGACTTTCTTGAAACCGTTTACCGTATGTAGCGCCGCCGGGAGCAAACGCAACAATACCGCCGTTAGCAGCCATCATTGTTTCTTGGCGTTCTTCGGGGATTTGGTCAAACGCTGAACCAAGACCACGGTCAATAGAAGCTGATTGCGCTTTTATTGCGTTTAGTTCGGCAATACGCTCATCAATTGCTTCTGCGGTATCAACATCACGACGGGCGAGTGCAGCTTGCTTGGCTTTTTGCAGGGCCTCCATGCTATACATACCTTCAACAATGCTGTCTTTGTTGTCTTGGCTTGTTACCCCGCCGCCCTCTGCGTAAGAGGTCATCAGACCGCCCTCTTTACCAAACAGTCCTGACTTGCCAAAGCCGTAAGCCGCGCCACCTAAGCCCGCTAATGTTTGAACTGTGCCGGGGCCTTGGGAATATATCTGCGACGTTGATTGCTGACCCAGTGGCAAGCCGCGAATCATGTCGGACATAAAGCCCAACTGTTTATACGGGTTGTTCTGTTGGCTCTGGAAATCTTGATAATTCTGATCCAAATAACGCTGGGCTTGTTGTTGTTGCTGACCGCCGTATGCACTTTGCAACTTGTTAATGTCCATACCCTGCTGGAACTGCTGACCACCTAACTGACCAAGTTGCCCTGCGCTTTGCAAAGCGGTTTGAAGACCCTGCATACCCAAGCCAGCACCGTATTGGCGTGACTGCTCACCCAACTGCTGCGCTGATTGACCGTATTGGGCGGCAAGATTAGCGGCTTGAAGACCTTGACCGGAACCAAATTGACGAGATTGTTCCGCAGCATTCTGTGCTTGCTGGAGCGCCTGTTGGTTTGCAAGCTGAGCCTGCATGTTTTGGCCTGAACCAAGCTGTTGTACACCGAGGTTTGCCGCTAAATTCTGAGCGCCTACGTTGTAACGCGTTTGTTGGTTTGCCAAGGCTGCTTGCAAGCCTTGTTGCGCGTTTTGTGCATTTGCCGCTTGCTGAAACTGCCCTTGTTGTAAACCGTACTGACCTTGTAATGCTTGATTTGATAGTCCTGATTGCTGGCGCATCTGCGCATTTTGTAAGGCAGTGTTGTATGCGTTTGTTGCGTTGAACTGCCCTGTATTCATTCCTGCTTGCTGGTTTGCCAAAGCCGCTTGCAACGCTTGTTGCGCATTCATTCCTTGTGTCTGCAACTGAGCCGCTTGGTTCTGTACCGCCGCTTGCTGTTGATTGTTTAAGTTTGCAAGAGAAGTTTGTAACCCGATCTGCCCCGCACCTAACTGTTGTACGCCAAGGTTTGCTGCTAAGTTTTGACTACCTGTTGTAAGACCCGCCTGTTGGTTGGCTAAGGCAGCTTGCATAGCTTGCTGGGCATTCATACCACTAGCTTGCAGTTGATTGGCTGCGTTTTGCACATTGGCTTGTTGCTGTGCATTAAGGTTTTGACCGCCAACGGTAAGTCCAGCCTGCTGGTTAGCCTGCTGTGCCGACAAACGTGCTTGTTGCTCTTGATTGAATTGCTGCTGCGCTTGCTGGTACGCCGCTTGGGAACCCTGCGCTTGGATGTCGCCCATCTGTTGACTAAGATTGCGTTCGCGTTCTGCACGCATAATGGCGTCTCGACTACCACCAAAAGCACCCGCTTGAGCAGCTTGAGCCTGTTGCTGTGTACCTTGAATACCAGACTGGCGTTGTGCTTCACGCTTTTGGATATCCACCACGTTCTGCATATACGGGGACATATACGCTTCGGCTGAGCCGGGCTGGGCAAAACTTTGTGTATTTATGCGTTCAGCAGGCCCCATTTGAGCCGCATTAATGCCCTGTGCATATACATTTTGTGAGCTTACTCGTTCTGCTGGCCCCATTTGGTAGTTTTGCAGGTTGGGGTTGTAGCCAGTTTGCGCTCCCTGCATTGACGGAGCGTTATAAGACCCTGTTCGTACTGCGTCGTAACCAATAGCATTTGGGCCACCAAATTGTGCGGCAGTGTTTTCAGGTGCATAACCTAGCTGCGCTGCATTCATATTTTGCGCCCGCACATCCTGAGGCGCTCCCTGAAATTGATAATTTTGCAGGTTAGGGGCTTGTGCTTCCGACATTGAAAAATTACGGGGCTGGTACTGATCGGGGGCTTGGAACTGATTACCAAACTGACCTGCTAAATAGTTAGCACCCAATGCTCCAATGCCTGCGGCTTGAGCCATGTCAGAGGCAGTACCCAACTGCTGGGATGACTGCATGTTGGCAGCGCCTTGTTGTGCTTGCTCCTGCATTGGAGAGAAGTCAGCAATACGTTTTGCATTGTATTGCTGATAAGGATTTTGATTGATGTCAGTAAGAGCCGCGCCTTTAGCAAGCGTATCTTTTGCATACTTACGCGCCCATTCGGGCAACTCTACAGTTTGCGTTGTTTTATCAGAAGGAGGAGCGCTTCCACCACCGCCATCACCAAAATCAAGGTAAAGACGCGGGCCTAAAAAAAAGTTTAACAGGCTTGAAATCTTAAACATTTAAATGCTCCTTGCGGTATTCATCAAACCGCTCATAAAAAACTGATTTCCACATATCTGGAATTTGCTTTGCCGCTTCTTCTGAGCCAACACATACATGAATTGCATATGCAATTATGTTCCCCGCAGCGTATCTCAGCCCATGTGCAATCTCAATCCCGTGCGAATCTTTTTCACGTTCAAAATGATTTGCAGCGGCATACCCAGATACAACAGTCAACCACATTGGAAGGATCTGTTCTTGAATATGGCGATAAAAAGGATTAGCGGGGAGGTAAACAAGGCAAGTTAAAAACGCTTCATTTATTTGTTTTTCCGTAAGCGCCTTATCTTTATCAACCATGTCATCCCAAATATGTAGTAACGAGCCAAAAGCGCGATACATATTAAGGGCATCTTGATTTCCCCCAAACCATTCTAGTTTGCCGATGTCTTTCATGCTGGCAAATATTTTTCAGAGCGACTGTTCTTTGCCACTTTGTTTTTACCTACAGTCTTGCCACGGGCTTTTTGAATCCTGTCCATCATTGCATACAGCTTACGTGCACCAGCTTCGGTTGAGCCATTACCCAACTCAGAAACGATACGTGCAGGCACAACAAACTCACCATCAGCTAAACGCGCAGGTTGCCTTTTGCCAATCATTGCAGGAATGGAGTCGGACACGCCGTCGCCGGGGCCACGAAGCAATCTGCCACCATCTGAGTAATCGCCAAGATGAGAAACGCCACCGCTGGCATATCTGACACGATTTGCGGTTGTAACGCGCGCGTCGCCCATATGTACAGGTTGTGTGCTATTCATAACGTTACCGTATCTGTCGTACATAACCAGTGCGCCTGTTTTGGGATCTATCCTTGAATGAGGTACGCCCGGATTATTTGCAGCAAAATTATTTGCTAGGTTCTCGGAGCTTAAAGGGTTGTCGGTTGATTCGGCATCCACAAAATTTGGATTTTGAGTATATGTTTTCTTAATTGGGTCGTATATAAGTTCGGTGGTGGTGTTAACAGCCGCAGGTGGTGGCGTTACAGTCGCAAATGGTGTCTGAGGTACAGACGCACCAATTGTTTTTTGAAGGTATTTTTCAAACTCTGATTTTGTATCAATCTGTGGTATTGGAGGCCGAGCCGCACGTTTTGCTTGCATTTGTTTAAACGATTGCAATGCTGGAGTTTCAGTGGGGGGGTTAACAGCCGCAGGTGATGGCGTTACAGCCGGAGTCTTTGGCCGCTGAGTTGTGTAGTTTGTTACCCCAGCCTCCCGCGCTTGGCGAGGGTTGTTGTACATCTTACCGTCCGGGCCATAGACAACAACCGCCGCCTCCATACCGCCATCATCCGTGTAGCCCGGCCCATCCTTGCCATAATTCGGCTCCGGAAAAATGCCAGACTCTCCTTCTATAGGATATGCCAGCGGTGGCGTTTCAGCGGGAGGATTGCCATACTCCGGAAAAATGCCAATCGGTCTGTCTATAAAGCCCGGCGTTTCAGCGACAGGTGGCATGGGTTGTTGACCAAAGTCGTCATTCTTTGTATTGTCATAAGCAACTCCTCGCTCGTGAGGGTCAACATACTCAGGCGTGAAGCCGTAGCGCTCAGGTGGTGTCTGAGGTTGTAGAAAATAGTTGTCATCATTTGGGCTGCGAGGATTGTCAGAATTGTATGGTTGACCGTAGGAATCAACATCCGAATTCTCATCAATTTTTGCAACTCCGCCATCTGCAAAGCCATACAATTTTTTGGCTTCTTCAGATGTAATTTTTGTATACTGCGGATTAAAATAACGGCGCTCCCGACTATTAATATCGGGAAATGGTGTAGTGGTGGGCGATGATGTATTAGCCAGCGGATCTTGACCGGGTTGAACTTGTGTCTGACCACCCGTGGGGTTCATAGAGAATCCGTAACGCTGACCTAAGTCTGAGTCGGTTTTTTCTTCTTCAATCTTTTTAGGCGTCATCATTCCACCAATAGCTGGCGCGGCGGCAGAACCTACACTTTGAAGCAAACTCATTGGTGAGCCGCCAAGGTTTTGATAAAGATTGCTAAATCCACCTTCTTGACCAAGAGTGCCAACCCCTTTGCCCATTGCTTGAAGCTTACCCATAAAATCTGGAGCGGCGGCGTTTCTTGCGCCAGCCATAGCATCTATTTGATTTTTCGTCAAA
>Ga0181364_1000161_pt1 | contig 11552 bp, 22 predicted proteins | sample Fa13NDMM110SN_FD_130108 | JGI IMG/M metagenome (GOLD analysis project Ga0181364, IMG submission 130108) | Freshwater viral communities from Lake Michigan, USA - Fa13.ND.MM110.S.N | ecosystem: Environmental > Aquatic > Freshwater > Lake | place: USA: Michigan | collected 2013-09-24
AACTCAGTCAACGAACTCTATTCGTTCTTGTCTTACAAGTCGCTTCCAATCACGCCAGAAGGAAATTTCCTCGCTTACAAAGGAGTTAAAAATGATTTTTATTCCAGCAGCGGTAACAGTTCAACCGTTGTTGTTCAAGGTAAAGTGAATCAATCAGGTCATATCTTGAACACTATTGGTTCTACTATCGAAGTTGCTCGTCGCTCTGTTGATGACAACAAAGACAATCACTGCTCGTTTGGCTTGCACGTTGGTAGCTTTGATTACGCCGATGGCTGGGCTGGGCCAACTGGACGTTTGCTAGTTGTAGAAGTTGATCCAGCGGATGCCGTGAGCGTTCCAACTGATTGCTCTTTCCAAAAACTGCGCGTGAGCAAGTACAAAGTCGTCTCTGACATTACTCCAGAGCGCAAAGAGATCAGCGAGCCTGTTTATAGCGAAGACAGTTCTGATGATGATTGCGACGAGTGCGACTGCGATAGCGTTGATAACGACGATTCTCGTGACGCTGAGTGGCGTTATGAAGCTATCAAACTCAAAGTTGACGCTTTTGTTGGCGATTATATCGAAAGAGGCATCTATCCATCGTTGACTCATATTATGACTTCTATTCTTCAAGATTACGATGTCTCTTATGATGAACTTGCTGACATCCTCTTTGAGCTGGATTACAATACCAACGAAAACGTTCTTCGCGCCGATGGCTCTCGCATCGCCACAGTTGATGCGGTAGTCGTTCAATCGTTCTGATATGAAACTTAACCCACTTGTTCAAAAACTAGAAAATGCCAATATGATTGAACTCGATATTGCCTTTGCTCTCTTAAAGTATAAAGAGATCGGCATTTATCGTAAGATTCAAGCCTTGTGCTTGAGCTTCAACCTGAATCTTGACGAAGTCCTTCAAGGGCTTCCTCAAGAGGAAGGGCGAGTATTAGATTGGGACACTCGTCATTTTATTCATCACTACATGATTATCAGAGCAAATGAGCTTCAATCTATTAACAACGCTGAATATCCTCACGATATTATTAAGCAGTCTTTTCAACAAAACTAATGGACACACTACAACTAACAACTAATGGAGTAGCAGCTAACAAGAACTGGTTTGAGATTTGGAATCTTGAACGAGACGGCACGCTTCGCAACTGCATTAACTTCTATGATTTCGCCTTGGACAATGCCGCAGCATGGGCGGCGCATTGCTTCACCTCAGAGACGGCGCGAACAGAGGAGCCTTATCAAATCGTTCACGCCTTCACGGACGACTCTGGCAAGATTCAGCGCAACGTTCCTGTTGTGGTGGATTCTAAAGACGTTATCTCTCTGCTCTCTAAGGTCAGATCAAAAGTCATCAAAGGCGAGTAATTTAAATTAATTTTTATTCACCATGAATAGACAAGACCTGTTTGAGCATCACCAACTGCTGTGTAAGCGAGCGTTTGAGATCATGCAGACCAAAAACAACGACTACGCTGGAAGCAAAGGCGACATTCCGTTTGCCAACTTTCAGCGGTGCGAAGCTATGGGAGTCTGCACTACTGAACAAGGCTTCCTTGTTCGTATCATTGACAAGGTATCTCGTCTTAGCACGTTTGCCCAAGATGGAAAGCTCTTGGTTAAAAACGAAAGCTATGAGGACGCTATCTTGGACATCTTAAACTACTGCGTATTGATGTCTGCTTACATCAAAGGCAAAGAAGAAAGCAAATCAACTAATAGAGATACCAGTTAATCTATAACCAGCATCAAAAGGTCGAATGAATAAGCCTGTTGGCATCCCTAACACATCAATCTTATGATTGTATTCTCTAACTAAATGATCGGAGAAGTCCCCGAAAGTTCCATTGCCAGAAGCAGCGTAACCAGTAGCAGAGTAAAGTCCAGTGATTTGTGTCTTGTAGCTAGACCAATCTCCAGACACAATGCTATAATTATTATGTATATCTGCTTGTAATAATCGGGGACTATCCATATTATATATTACACATAATGTTATCAATCTTGATTTTCATAATAGTGCTATGCCACTTATGGAATCGACCAAACTATTTTACTAGACGAGATCGTTGGTAAATCAATTAGCTTTTGTAGCTCAATGGTAGAGCACCTCATTTGTAATGAGGCGGTTGTAAGTTCAAGTCTTATCGAAAGCTCCATTTTTATATGCAAAAAATACTCATAAACCCAGAAGTTGGCGGATTCTATATGTCTCTGGAAGCTAAAGAAATGTATCTGAAAGCTAAAGGTATTCCTTACACAACAGAAGATGCTTATGGCGGTAAATATGTTCGTAGCGAAGTTGTTTTTTATGAATTAAAACGCGACGATGAAACTTTGTTAAAGATTTACGAAGAGATTGGTTGCGAAAGGTTTTCTGCTGTTCACATTTGTATTCGCATCGTAGAAGTGCCAGATGATGTTGAATGGATAATTTGCACAACTGATTATGGTTACGAATGGGTCGCCGAAAAACATCGCACTTGGTTTTACAAAGAACAATGAACATAGAATGGGTAAAACAAAATCCTGATAAATCAGCGCAGTTGATTCACGAACTGCTCTTAACTCAAGATGATTGGCGAACAATGGCAGAAGATTTATCTCGCTACGCCATCGAACTTCGCACAGTTAATTCTTGGATGGAAGACTCTTCGCCAGAGATAAAAAAACTGGATGAAGTTATTAAAAGATTTCAGAAACTAAAACAAAAATCTCCTTAAAAAATTTGGCCGAGTGATGGAACTGGCTATACATAAGCGACTTAAAATCGCTTGCCCTTTAGGGATTATGGGTTCGACTCCCATCTCGGCTACCAATTTACAATGAAAACATTCTTTACTAGCGATACCCATTTTGGGCACGCGAACATTATCAAATACTGCAAACGTCCTTTCGCCTCAGTAGAAGAGATGGACAATACGCTTATTCATAACTGGAACAGTGTTGTTCGTCCAGAAGATACCGTGTATCATCTTGGCGACTTTGCTGTGGGCGGCGGTCCTGCTTCTCCTTATCTTCGTCGCTTAAATGGCAAAATTCATTTCTGCTTAGGCAACCATGATAAACGTCTTGTTAAGATGTATCTCGATATTGAATTGGAGCTTCAGAGCTATCTAAATGAAGCAGTTGAGTCTGGCATACCATATCTTAGAGAAGTAACAGTTGACAAACAAAAGATTATCTTGTGTCACTATGCTATGAAAGTATGGAACGGCAGTCACAATGGCGACTGGCAACTTTACGGACACTCGCACGGCACTCTCCCTGACGACCCCAATGCTCTTAGCTGCGATGTTGGCGTAGATTGCTGGAACTACTTTCCAGTATCTATGGGACAGCTTCGCGCCAAGATGAAAACTAAGAATTACAAATCTATTGATCACCACGGTTCACAAACTTCATAACACATGAATAACAAACAAAAAGAAATTGTGCAGTTCCCAAAAGGACTTCATATTTACCACTACAACCGAAAAAATCAGAAAGTTGGCGTGTTCGCCGCTACTGAAACAAAATCTCTTGAAGGCTATTACAGCATTGGTTGGTCGTTATGCAACGTTAATACCGGCGACATTTTCGATAAGAACTTGGCTAAGAAGATTGCGTATGATCGCGCCATTGCATTGTCTAGTGCTGCGCTTCCAATCTCTATGCTAGACTCCTATTTTAAATTCAATTTAATCGCCGCCAAGTATTTCAAAGACAAAAAATTCATTGGTAACGTTTTTTGTGGATAAAAACTATTGACATTCGCAAAAACTCTGCTACTTTTCTAAATATGAAACTTAACCCTGACAAAGCCTATAAGCTAAACAACTTATGGAAAGAGTTTATAGCTTTGCTTGAGACCACAGAAGAAAGCGACTCTGGTAATGAGTTTCGCCCAAATTCTATTACTTCGTGCCGAGCAGTTGATGGAGAAAGAATAAATCAAATCATTAAAGAAGCTAAAGAATTAACGTTTTGAACAAATGAATACTCCTCGCACCTATGATATTTTAAGTGCCAAAGCCTCTTTGCTCTCTAGTTTGGGGCTTCGCTTAAAGTTATGGCAAGACGGCGAGTTGTGGAGATGGCAGTGGAACAACGGTTTAGCTGGCTGCACCGACGCCCAAACCAAAGCTGTTGCTTTAGTTTTCGCCTTAGAGAACATCTAACTAAACATCTAAAGACTCTAAGTGTAAACTAGAGTCTATGAGTTCTGAAAAAAAAGACACAAACTACAAATCATTCGTTAAAGAGAAAAACCTTTTAATTGACGCATGGGAAAATCCACTTAATCCCGCTGACTGGGATGATGTTATGAAGTTCTCGCAGTGCGAGAACGTTCAAGTAACAGGAGTAAAGATAGATGGCGGCAAAGAAGATTGTATCGACGCTGTTCGCGGTTTAGATTACTCGTTCACTAATATAGTTTTAAATCCACTTAACAACGGTATTACCATAAAAGGTAGCATTGATGGATGGAATTTAAAAGATATTTTATTCACTCGCAAAGGCAAAGCATACACAATCGAGATCGGCCAGTACGACAACTATTGGACTCCTTGGACAAAACCCACAAGAAATGGCACCATTGATAATGTATCTATGGAAGATAATTCAACTGTTGTTGTTCGCATTTGGGATGGCGAAGCTCCAAAGCAAATTATTAACTGTAAGAACTTGAAGGTGTTAAAGATACCAAAAATCATCTGGTTCCCATACTTCTTCTTTCGCGCTATCCAAAAAGATAAAACTTTTATCAAAAAATGTATAGACAAAATGCGTGGCAAACTTTAATATAAATTAGTAACTGTACACTACTATGGAAAATCAAACACAAAATCAACCGCAACTCACACTAGATGTTGCTTTCAATAATGTCGCTGCGCTTTATGAGCAAGCTCGTTTAACGCCAAAGGAACACAAAGTCATGGAGGCGAGCCTTCAAATGATCTTAGAGGTCGTTAAAGACAAGCTGGCGGCGTCTCAAGGTGGTTTGTCGGGCCTTGTGAAGTAATTTACAAACGTTCAACTACACCTTCTGTGCCCCCAAATATGCCAACTAGGTAATTTGGGGGTATTTTTTTGTGTAATTAAACAGTAACGAACCTGATATAACCAGAAGGTCCAAATTACTAACCTCTTAGATTTTTATGGAAGAAATTTTACTTATGAACTTCACAACAAACTTGCCAGAAATAGCGTTTTTAGCGTTGATTTGTGGCCCTATTTTACTGGTATTATTAGCTGAATTATTTTACATTAGAAAAGCTAAGAAAAATGATGACTTTTTCATTGAAAATCTCACAGAATATAACGACTCACCGATTGATAAAAAAGAAGCCGAAAAAGTGAGCCAAAAATTGAGGGAAAATGACGTTGTTTTAGGAGTGAAAAAGCCCAAAAACTTCAAGACAAAAAGAAAGCCCCAAAACACTAAGGTTTTAGCACTAAAATCTGCTAAAAAACTACGCAACGATTACCTGACCGATCTGGTCGAGAAAAAATAACCTTTTTCTCCCAAAAAACCCTTGACAAATCATACAGCTAGTATAAGGTAAGATATAGTATAGATAATAAGAGAAGAATAGAACAGATAATAGATAGATAGTAATTGATTTGTGTTTTTAAGGTTCTACCTCGACTCTCATTTTTAAATAATTAAAATTCACCAAAATTTTCTTCTCTCATTATTATCTCTCCTATATAATATACCTATATTTTTTATGTTTTTCTCATATTTAATCACATATACATTAGTAGTTATGTTCTTGGTGCTTATCATGTTACCAATCGCGCTGTGCGCGAGCGCAATAATGGGAATTTATACAACAATATCAAAATTTTATAGTATGTTATACGAAGCAAGCGCAGAACTTTTTAAAACATCAAACGCTGGTCTTGAGAAAGCTAAAGTGAAAAAGCTATTGAAAGAGGTAATCAAAGATAACACAATAGATATATAATGTGGTATAATACCCTGACCCGGATAACACTTTCATTTTCCCCAAAATAACGTAACCCTTTAATATGTATCAATATAAAGCAAAAATCATTTCAGTCATTGACGGAGACACAATTGAGGTCGATTTTGACCTTGGCTTTGGCGTTTGGCTACGCGCACAGCGCATTAGACTAGACGGTATTGATACTCCAGAGAGCCGCACAACAGATAAAGAAGAGAAAGTAAGAGGACAGTTATCTAAAGAGAAACTAAAAGAAGTATTATCTAAAGATGAGTATGTATATATACAAACTAAATTAGATCCTAATGAAAAATTTGGCCGCATCTTAGCTAAGTTATCAACACCTTCTGGTATAGAAGTGAATCAATGGATGATATCTAACTACTATGCTGTTGCATATCAAGGAGAAAACAAAGAGAAGGTAAAAGAATTACATTTGGCTAATGCTAAAATGCTAAAAGCAAAAGGTGAATTGAAGTAGGCTAAATATAAGGGAACCAAACATGAATCAAAAAAGCGTAAATATAGTGTTATTGTCTTTATTGTTAAGTGGTTGCAGTTCTTTTATGAAGATGCCAGATGGTACCTTGGCTAATAAAAATGCGCCGATATTCGTTAAGCCAAACACGAACAGCCCGGTCGTAAATAAGGAGGAGGTTGAAGCGGCACCTTCTGCCCGGCGCCCGGCAATCGTCAGCTTCAATGCCGAAAAGTACATTATGGTAAAGGAAAGTGATTTGAATAAGTTAGTAGAAGAGAAGGCTAAAGAAGCTATTTTAAATTCATATAAATTAAAGCCAAACACGAATACTATTTCTCCTAATAATGAGAACACGAATGGTAATGCTGTAAATAATGAGCCTATTGATATTGTACCAGTTGGTAAAGTGCCAACCGTTGAGACCTTGGTGATTAAACCACAGGAAACTTCGTCTATTGGCAGGTACTTGGCGACGGTAGCAGTGGTGCTGGCGTTCGTTTTGGGGGCTGGTTGGCTGTTCTGGAAGAACAAACTCGCCGCAGCTAAAGAAAAGAAAACCGAGTAAAGTGGCGCATTGTTGGGATTGTGGCGCATTGTTTCGGTTATGGCGCATTCTCTGTGGAACATTCTTGCGTCGTGGAACATTTTGTTTTTTAATCTTTTTTAAAAAAAGGTGTTGACGAGAGATTAAAAATCACTTTTAATTCTGGGGTATGAATGAAACACCGATTAAAAAAAGCAGAGGTCGTCCCACTGGTGGCACCTCTTTTGTTAATGTGTCTATCGCGGATTTGAAACGGTTCGGGGAAATTCCTGTTCCTGTTTCTCGCGTGTGGCTTGAAAAAATGGGCTTGACGGTCGCAACAATCTCACCCATTGTAACTGAAGTTAAACAAGAAATCTCACCTGTTATTGAATACAAATTGACCAAACTAAACTAATGAAAACTCGTTTCTCTAACCTAATCGGCCAAACTGATGTCAAGAAGAAGTTCGACTTTTATCTTGACGCTCAGAATCAATCACAGCGTTTTCCTTTTGTTTTGCTCACGGGCGCAAAGGGAATGGGCAAGACCGAGTTCGCCAAAGAAGCGGCGCGATCTATCGTTGGGAAAAGTGGCGAAGCTCGCCCATTTCTTGAGATCAACTGCGGCACGATCAAAAACGCGCAAATGTTCTTTGAGCAAGTGTTCGCACCTGTGATTCAAAACAATGAAGTTACTGTTCTTTTGGATGAGTGTCATGCTCTGCCCAAAGACTTAATGACTGTTCTTCTCTCTGCTTTCAACACTGAGAAAACTGAGCGCAAACAAATCTCTTGGAAGGACGGACTTTATGAGTTCAATTTCAAACTTCAGTCTTTTATGCTGGCAACGACTGAACAAGATCGTTTGTTTGGCCCATTGAAAGATCGTTTGCTGTCGATTGATTTTCAAGCCTACTCTGTGGCGGAAACTGCTGAGATTATCAAACGCGCATTTTCTGACATTAGTTTTGAAGGTGATGTGCTTAGTCTCGTTGCCAAAACTGTTCGTGGCAATGCTCGCTCTGCAATTCAACGCGCAAAACAAATCGAGATGTATTGCCAGACCAAACACAAGAAAACGTTTGACGCTGCTGACTGGGCTATTCTCTGCGACAAGATCGGCATCAACTCATCTGGTCTTTCTAATTCTGAGATTCAAGTGTTGACTACTCTTAAACTGCGCGGCGATTGCTCCTTGTCAATGCTAAGTGCGGTCACTGGAATGTCTCGCTCTGCGCTTCAGCGCGACGTAGAAATCTTTTTGCTTCAGCGCGGTTACATGAAGATCGAAGGTTCCAGAAAGATTACCGCTGAAGGTGTCAAGGCTTTATCTGCTATTGAGGAGAAAAAATAAAAAGAAAAAAACTTAGAAAAACTATTGACGAGTGCAGAAAAATCCTCACACTCATCTTTGTTGGAATAGTCATCTGACTCCCGCCCCCCACGCCTGACAGATTTAGGTGGGGCGGGAAATCAGGTTGCTCCTTAAAAACTTTCCTCAATCCGCCGATCCACATTGGCTGGAGGGGAACCCTGGAAGTGGGTCGCGCATACTTTAAATCACGCGAATAATTTACTTATGGCTAAAACTAAAACAAAAACAACTTATGCTTTCTCTGTTAATTTTTATAGTTTGCTTGATGCTGCTTCTCAAGAAGAAGCTGAACAACAAGTACTAGAAATTCTCCGTCAAGCTGTGGAAAAGAAAGACCTCTCAGACTTTGAGATTTACTCCCATAACAAAGATTACTTTTTGATTCACTAACATGGCACTACCAGAAGAAGCATCCTCTACAATGAATACATTGCGATTCATTTACAGTAAGTATAAAGCTGAATTCGATAAAGCTCTCAAGTATGATGAGAAGAAAGATCGTAAGTATCAGAACGAGATGAGAAAATTGCAACGAGATAAACTTAAACAACAAATAGTTTAATAGTTTAAGGGGTGGTAGCTCAATTGGTTAGAGCGTCTGCCTGTCACGCAGAAGGCCGCGAGTTCAAGTCTCGTCCATCCCGCCATTTGTCCCTATCGTATAACGGATAATACAAAGCTCTTCTAAAGCTTCAATGAAAGTTCGATTCTCTCTAGGGACACCATTGGGCGGTTAGCTTAATGGTCAAAGCAGAGGACTCATAATCCTTTGACTGTGGGTTCAAGTCCCTCACCGCCCACCACTTTTGTCAACAACAAAAGGTGAACCACTTATCTCTTAATACTAAAAGACGAAAGCTGAACTAGATAATACTTAATAACGAAAGCTGAATCACTTAATACGTAATAACGAAAGGTGAATGTGTTAATAAGTAATAAGTAATAATTCGCTAATTAACGCGATTGTCTTGCAATTACGATAATGTAAACGATTTGCACCAACCGGGCCCGGCCCGGTAATGAGATTGAGTCTCAACATCAACCTGGCTATATACAAAAAAACCGCACTATATATCACTATATAGCGCGGCGTAGTACGGTGTTAAAATGGGTTCAACATACCAAAAACCCTATATAGGTTCTCCCTATATTATAGTCCGTAAAATTATATCATGCGGAGTAGTCTGCATAATTTTTCACTGTAGGAAGTGAGCAGTTGAACTTTGTTGCAATGGTAGTGTAGTGCAAAATGCAATTAACGCGCTTTGTTAGCTTTGGGAGATTTTGGGCATAGAAAGCGATCTTCTCGCGTTCTTCTTCATGCAGCCATCCACGCGAGCGGGTAAGACCAACTTGCTTTTCAGCGTTGAAAAGTTCAACGGCAACTTTTTCCTTTTCGGTTGGTAAGCCGATCTGCTCTTTCACTATTTCATTAATCAATTTTTTATATTTGTAAATCTTCTTCAACGTTTTGCCAAAGTCTTTGTAATTTTGGGCATCACTATGAACTTGCGCGAGTGCGACTTCAGCCATGACTCTCAAATTCATTTCGGCGTTGCGCTTGCGAGCAATCAAAGCCCTTTCTTTTTTGAATTCGATTTCAGTTTCAACTCGTTTCTGTTCTTGTTTGAGGTAATCTAAACGTACCTGCAATGGCACGGCTTTTTTAACTAAGGTTTGGACTTCTGTAGCAATGTTCGTATTCATTTTAGCAATTTCCTAACTGTTTTGTTTTAGTTTTGTTTTAGCAATTTCTCGACTTCATACTGAATTTGAAACGGCATGAAGCAAGAAAAATATTTTTCGGAACTAGATCCTTTCCAGTCCCAGATTGAGCAATCGTGAGTTTCGCCATCTAGCTCAACAGAGAAATCCCACATGGCGCATGATTTGCCGTCGCTACTGTTGCGAGGTTCAAAGCCAAGAGCGTTGGTGATTTGTTGAATGGTGACGTTGGCAATCGTGCCAGTTTTGTAAGACAAGTTGACGGTAGTAGGTTGGATTTTCATTTGTAGAATTTATGATTTTGGATTGTAACTGTGGCAAGCATTTTTTTATTCCAAGATGGATTGATTTGTATCGTGTGATAAAACTGTGCGTTTTTCGTGTAATTAGTCGAGCCAAGATTTTGAGCGATTTGGAGAGCGTTTGACCATTTCTTGTGCTTCTTCGCTTTGTCGATTCCACTTTGAACGTCTTTGCCGTTCCAGCAGGAGAACTGTTTGCGCTGCAAACAAATTTGCGCGGGCGAAAGTTTGCGCGAGATTGAACGGTTGTAAATCACTTCGGCAACGGCACTCATGGCGCGAAAATCTTTTTCGCCTCCAGCCTCCAGAATCAAAGTTGCAGCGACGATTTCGGTTTTGCTAATGCTAACGGAGATTTTTACAGTGTTGGCAAGCGATAAGCTCGGCCCAGAAAAACACGCTAACAGAAGGTAAAGGGATTTCATTTTTGGAGAGGTATTGAATAGTTTCATATCGGGAAAAGTTGTTTGAGATAAAAATTTCTGCAAGTTGAAATTCGTCCATAGAGTTCAAACGCCTTCAGGTTCGTTGCGGTAGAGCGAGTAACTCACGATGACGTGACCGACAACTTTTTTCGGCCCCCATTGGGTTTGTTCAAGCGAGCCGATTTCGAGATCGCACGGAATACGAATTCCGTTTTCGAGAACAGAATACTTTTCGGTGAAAGTGTTTGATGTTTGATTCATAAGAACAGAATAGGAGTTTATTTGCTGACCGCAAGACTTTTTTAATCTTTTTTAATCTTTTTTATTCGTAGCGTGGAACATTTCCAGCATCGTGGAACATTTTCGTGGAACATTTGCTTCATCGTGGAACATTTTTGCGAGGGTGATATTGAGACCTAGTCGCAATTCAACCGGGCCGGGCCCGGTAAATGAGATTGAGTCTCAACTTCAACTTGACTATATAAAAAAAGGGGCCACACTATATAGTGCAGCCCCCGAATTATATAACGCTATATTAAGAACTATATACGCCGATCTCTATTGGACTCATATCAACAGTCAACCCAGCGAATGGATCGAATATGCTATGTAATGCTTCGGAGCGCTTAGGCAATGCAACGAGATTTCCCTTATACACTTCCGTGAACGCGTTATGTAGTGACCACAAGTTACGCGGGGCAAATTCCTCGTGCAACGGCTTTTCCCATTGGTCGAGAACGTCAACGATCATGCCTTTGCCGATTG
>Ga0181364_1000165_pt1 | contig 11377 bp, 16 predicted proteins | sample Fa13NDMM110SN_FD_130108 | JGI IMG/M metagenome (GOLD analysis project Ga0181364, IMG submission 130108) | Freshwater viral communities from Lake Michigan, USA - Fa13.ND.MM110.S.N | ecosystem: Environmental > Aquatic > Freshwater > Lake | place: USA: Michigan | collected 2013-09-24
ATGTATTTGATTGGAATGATGGCACTCCATCAATTTGGACAAGGGACAAGGAACTCAGGATGATTTCTCAAGGCAGGGCATGGGGTCATGCTGCACAAGCTAAAATTGGGCTTGAATCTAAGCAGCAAGTTACTGTCTACTCACGGGCGAAATCAAGCAAATGACACCTGACGCAATGATGACTGTTAAAGACATGGAGTCCTACAAACCAGACATTGAATTGGTAATCCTTGCTAGGCAAGCTGGATTCCTTATGCCTGACTTTGCCATAGACAAAGCAAACGATGCTTGGGCTTGTCGTAAAGTACCAGCAATGTGGCTTGCCCTCGCAAAGTTTAAATACATCTGCCAACAGGAAGAAAAAGCTAAGTTTGCTGATGCTTACGCTGAGTTCAACAAGCTAATTAAGCCTGTAGTCCATTCAGATATTGAGTCTTCCCTGCCACCTTAACGGCTGTGAGTTCTTGCTTGCGTAGGTCGTTTGGGTTATAGCTGCAATGTATCCACCCTGAATTAGGTTGTCCCTGCACATAAAATTCAAGGATTAATTGACTGTACGTTAAATTATCCATAATCCATTGGGCTACATCAGGGTTTGAAAGACCATCAATTTCAAAGTCAACTGCTTGACCCTTGCAATGGTCTGAAGTCTTAGAGCCACCAACAGCAGGGCTTGAATTTAATTCTGCACATCTAAAGCCAGATGAAATCTTTACAGGCTTGCCAAAGTGGTCACGCACTGGTTGCAGGATGTTTTCGCATAACAAACGCAATGACTCTATTTGTTCTTGATTGGGCGTGTTATCAATGTCCAAGCGTATTGCAGTCTCAGACTTGGTGAGTTCATTCAAGGTAAAGTTTGCAGACAGGTTCATGGTTTCTCCTTTAAGGTTTGGTAGATGGATTCGTAGGCTTGCTGACAGGAGGCAAGTTGTCTAATTGCTTCATCTCCATCGTCGGTGATGGCGATAAGAGTTTTAGCAGTCGTTGCGTCAAGTTCGCTTCCCTCTTGACTGCTATCTCCGCTGGCAATGGGGGTATCTGCGGTGGCTTGTACGGGGCAGACGGGGGCTTTGACAGGGAGCCGCAACCGCAAAGCACCAGAGTCAATATCCAAATTACGTTTTTGTTGAGCAAGTTTTGCATCTTGATTTGCCTTTTGCAGTTTGTTTGATTGGGTCTGAACAACAGTTATAAGGGCTTGTTCCTTCACCCTTGCTTCAGCATTTAAGGCAGCAATCTCAAGTTGTTGACGAGTATTCTCATCATCTGACCCTTTCAGATAACCACCACCAAAAGCACCAACTACCGCCATCAGGATGCCTAACAAGACCCAAGGATTAAATAGACTCATGGCTTTGGTGGCTCATCAGTATCAGTAGCTTCTGCCTTAGCTGTAGCTGTGGCTATTGCTTTAACGCCAGACCTACCAGCTACGCCACCTAAAACACCAGTAATGAACACCATGATGGTGCTGATTTGTTGGGTGTACACCTTGTCAATTGCCGCCATACTGCCGTTCATTGGTTGCGTAACAAACGAAACTGAGTAAAGAAACATTCCCATAGAAGCCAACAGAATGCTCACCAAGACCACAATGACGAATGCCCATACTCTGACCTCAATCTCATCAGCAGTCAGGCGGCTGTTAAGTTTATATCCAATGGTTGCCATTATTTCTTCTCCTCAGGTTTAACAAGCATCTCTGGACAAGTGCCAGATGCAGTACAAATTGGGGGCTTGCATTCAGCATTTTGCCAATTCAATGGGTCTTGGCAAGGATAGCGGTAGCGGTCATCACAGCCCACTAGCAGCACCAACAAAACTGATAAACCCCAAATACAGTAAATGTTCATTCCTGCCTCTCCCTTTCAAGTTGTTTAATCAGCTTTTGCACTTTTTCCTGTTGTTGCTTGGCTTCATGCTTGGCTTGCAAAACATCCATGTAGAGCATACCCAAAATAGGCAACAGAAATACGACAAGCAAACAAGCAGCAATCCATCCCACTACGTTCTCCCAATCCTGCTTAAGACCCCTATTAGGAGCCACAAATACAGGAGGCAAAGGATAGTCACTAGAAGATATGCCTGCTTTTCTGCTAGGAGGCGCTCTCTTTCCTTTCGTTGCCATTGTTCTGCATCCCGCATTTTCCTTGCTTTTGCTTGCTCTGTTGCAATGATGTCCTTCATGTCAAACACTTCAGAATATAAAGCACCCATTTCAGGTGGAGACTGATAGACCATGCACTCTCTGATCTGGACTACCAACCTATCCATCTCCTGCTGTGCAAGAACCCTGTTTAGGGCTTCTTCCATCAGGTTCACATCTTCATCAAAGACTACAGTTCTAGACTTCTCTTCAGCTTCCCTTATGTGTTCCTCAAGCATAGACTGCAACTTGAAGAACTCACTTAAATTCTTTACTATTTCTGTTTTGACTTGAGTTTCATCAACATTGACATACTCTGACTTACTAGCCTTTGCCACAGACTTTGCAGTTTGAGGCTTGGGGCTACCGCCAAATAGTTTACGCAGAGAACCCCAAAATCCTTTAACCTCTTTGCCAATGGCAATAACTTCATCGGCAGTGCGTTTAATAGAGACAAACTGCTCTTTAGCTTGCTTATAGAGTTCACAACCAGCTTGGATGTTTTTGACCAAGCCTGCTGCAAGAAGACAAATACTGATTGGATCAATTTCTTACTCCTATTGGGTTGAGAACAAGCCTGCTGCATTTTGGATATTTGGTGCTGCTGTACCAGACATAACGCCAACAGATGATGGACTCAAAATAGTCCTACCTAAAGCTGGTAAAAGTTCGGGAACATCTTTACTAATTACATCGTAAAGACTGCGACCAGACAATTCTTTGCCAATTTTTTGTAACTTCTTAGGGTCTGTTGCTGTCAAAATTCTAACCATTTCAGTGGCAACAGCCCTAGTTTGTTCATCACCCAAGTTCGCATAATCTCTTTGCAATGCCCTAGTCAGAATGCCTTGAATACTCATTACGGGCATTTCTCGCATAGCTTTACCGCCAGCCCGAACATCTTGAATTGCTTGGGTTCGTTCAGCAGTTTGTGAGCCTTGCAATACTTGTTTTGAAGTGCTTTTCATCTCAACTTCAGTCTTCAAGTTTTTGATGAATTGACCAAAAGCCTTGTCTCCAGCTTTATCTTTGGGAAAAGTCTCTCTGATGATTCTTAAATTCTTTGGGTTATTGATAATCTTCAACGCTGGATTTCCAGTTGCACCAACAACAGTTTCAGCAGTTTGCGCCCCACCTATTCTGTCCAAAAGGTTTTGCATAGTCCCAAGACGCAAACCTTCAAGTTCTGATTTAGTCATTGTCTTCATATCATTTAGCAATATGTCAACATCTTTAGGGCTTTTGTTGAATACTGTCCTGCCTTCTTCCATAGCATCCATTACTGCTGAATCACCACTCCATACACGCCTTGCATTTTTATATGTAGTATTTGAAGAATCTAACAAAGCAAGAAACTTTGATCTAGTATCTTTAAATGCATTAAGTTGAGTTGAGCCAATTCCACTAGATGTATTTTTACCAACATTAATACCATCATCCAAAGCCATTTTTACATAGTGCAAAAAAGTTGTGTTTATATTTGTAACGGGATTCCCATCTGATGTAACAAGTTTTCCATTTACTACTTTTACATCAGGTAATTTAATTGATTGTTCTTTGGCTAATTCTTGCGCTCTGACAAAAGCATTTTTAATACTTGGTCTATCCATTAAAGCAACTAAATCAGGTGTTACAGGCACATCTTTTTTTAACGCTCTATCATAAAGAGCGCCGCCAAGTTGAGATCGTGCTTGTTTAAGAGCATTGAACTCATCAAAGAATGCGGCTTTTGAGCCAAAAGCAACTTGCAAGTCTGTTGTCAATCGTGCCAACATACCTTTATCACGATTGGTTATAAATTCATTCGCCTCTTTTTTACCGACACTAGGTATGGTATTAGCCGCATCTAAATATGCTCTGGTATTTGCCCCTACATCAGCTAAAGCATAAGGCTTGCCCTTACGCTCTAAGACATATTTAATAGCTTCATCAACTCCACCAACATCAGACACTAATGCTTGTTTGATTAGCGACCTAGCTTCATCAGTGCCTAGTTTTTGTGGGTTATCAAATATAGACTTTACGACACCACGATAAACAGTGCCTCCAGCCATCCCAAGACCTTTAGCAATAGGTAAAACAGCCAATGCTGTTGCGCCTCCTACTGCTCCTGTTTTCATGGACTCAGGACTAAACAACTCAGCTTCAGACTCGCCCATTCCAGCAGTAACACCAGCGGCGGTAGTTAATCCAACTTGCGCTGGTAATGAAGTTATTGGTTTTTTGGTAAGAAATGCTGGAGTAGCTGCGCCAGCAATATTAGCCGCAACTGATTTAACAGGGTTTTCTTTGCTGTACTCCTCTAAACCAATTCTCTCTAACGCAACTCCAACATCTGATGGTGATGGTGCTGGTTGATCTGGTGCAGCCATGCCAACCTGTTTAGCGACATTAGCTGGTGCAGGGCTTAAAAAGGATTTGATTGAGCCAATTGCATTCTCAGAAAAATTTAATGATAACCCTTGTAGGAATTGACCAAAGCCTTGAGTAGACCAACTTTTTGTATCAAGTTGGTCTAGCATTTTTTGCCCATCAGGAGTTAAGTTACCCTCATCTTTGGCAATCATTAACTCATCACGCAAGTCTAAAATCTGGTCTTTAAGAGATGACATTTCTTTATTCCTTTATTGTTTATTTAGGTTTAGTCAAACCGCCACGATCTGTAGCTTCCCTAGCATTAGGTGTTCTTGAACCTCTTTGTGTTGTTGAGCCAAGTGCGTTAAATTGCTCTCTCAATCTGCTTGCTGATGGTGCATATAAAGGGCTGCTTTGTGTGTATGTATAAAAGTCAGAGTTAAATTTCACATACGCTTCAGTTGGATTTGTTGTTGTCAATCTACTGTTTTGAGACAACCAAGTGTTTGAAAATCTTGCTAAATCTTGGTCACGCTCACCTTTTAACTTTAAAGCAGACAACATCAACTTGTTACCAGCAACTGTTTTTGACAGGCTAGGTGAACCAGTGTTGATGAATTTCAAATCAGTGTCAGTTGGGTTAACGCCAAGCTGCTTAACTTGAGGTAAGACTAAGTTAGTTGAAATAGACTGCAATGCTTCTTGTCCCGCCAATCCTTTGATATTAAAGTCAGGATTAAAGACTTGACCAACCTTGCCAACTTGCAGCATTGTTTCTTGACCAAATCCAGTTTTTACACCTTCATCTAGCAAGATTTGCATATTATCAACAGCATTCAAAATTGGTCTTGCTAATGTTCCCGTCTTAATGTTTGATGTAATAGCATCTGTTAAGTTTTCTCCAAAACCTTTTTGCATTTGGTTTTGAACAGATATGTTTGTTACTGGTCTTTCGGTTAGTCTTGTTTCTTTTGCTTTTTCTGCAACCGCATTAAGTCCAGCTCGACCATATTTATTGAAAATCTTTACAGGGTCATTTGTTTGATATAAATCAAGAGCCGCATTTGATTCAGCGCCTGTAAATGGAATTGGTTTTGCCGCACCAGTTAAAACTGGCGTAAATGGCTGACCAGCCAATCTTGGCTTTTGATAGATTGTTTCGCCTTCTTTGACAGTCATGGTTTCAGGTTCTAGCGTTTTCAGTACCGCACGACCTTGTGGGAAAGACTGCAATCTTGATAAAACTTCTGGATTTAAAGTGCCATCTGCCTTCTGTAATTGACCAAGCAATTCATTGGCTAAGTTTGTAAGGCCACGTTCTTGCATACCTAAACCACGTTCAGTAAGAACATCAGTTATTTGCAAATCTTTTAACTGATCTTGTTGAGCTTGACGCTTTAACTGTTGAGCCTGCTCTCTCACCTTCATCATCTCATTACGCAACAGGAAAGCAGCTTCTTGATCTCCACCCCGTAATGCCGCTTGAATGGCTTGAGGATAGGTGTCAGGGTTGCTAGGGTCAATCATCCCAATGATTTGCTGACGTTGTGTAATCTTTTGAAGCATAGGGTCTTTACCACCCAAAGCACCGCCAATAGCACCGCCTAACTGTTGACCAGCACGAAAAGTTCCATAGTTGGCTCTTGCCATTGGGCTAAGATTTGCGTATTGGATAGCTTGCGCTTCTTCCGCTTGCTGTTGAGCAAGTTGGTACTGCTCTGGAGTAGTAAATAAACCGAGAATTTCTGAAGCTGCCATGATTATTCCTTAGTAAATTCCACCAGCATATGATGTCTGATTAAACGCATCTCTAGAAAGTGCGTCCATTTCATATTGGCTTAAACCACTTCCTCCAGCACCACCAATTCCACCACCAAAGTAATTTCCCACACCTTGAGTAAATTGTCTATTCCTAGAAAGTCCCTGCAAAAAACCAGCTTCAGGACTAAACCCTTGACCAGCTTGTCTAGCCGCTGCCGCATTTGAACCACCAGTAAATAAGAATTGACCAGCATTAGCACCCGCAGTAGAAGCTCTGCCCCCTAACTCTGCGCCTAATCTCAATGATTCTTGTCCAAGACCCTCAATTCCTTGACCAGCACCCAAGTAGGTTGTAAATGGACTCAATGCATTAATCTGACCGCCATAATATTGGTCTAACAGTTGATTGCCTGTACTAAATAGTCCTGTACCAAAAGCCGTTCTTTGTTGTCCAGCTTGTTCAGCTTGTTGTGCAATTTGTAAATCTTGTTGTGCTATTGCGTTGTAATATGCTTCCATTTCAGGATTGGTTGCCGACAATCCAAGACCACCATTAGGTCTTTCTCCAGTTGCCCCAACAGACAATCCTAAACGACCTTTTTGAAACTGGTCATTTCTTAATCCAGCTAAAGAACGCTCTCTACTTGGAGCAAGCAAGTTGTATTGACCCTCCATGTATTTCTGCGCTGTTTGTTCAGGAGTTTGTAGTAAATATTGACTTCCCAAATTAAACAAAGATTGAGCCGCACCAATATTAGGTCTAAGTCGTGCCTCTCCAGCTTCAGCTTGACCAAGCCCACGTTCTGTCAAACCCATAATACGATCTTGATAAGCTTTTAACTCAGGGCTAAGGTTATAACCAGCACCAGTTAAGTAGCCTTCAGGAGACATTTGAAAGTTAGAACCAGCAAAGCGTGTAGTAATTCCTACAGGGCGAAACCTAGCTTCAGCAGCCGCAATTCGTGCAGCCTCAAGTTGAGCGTTGGCAGATGTATTTGCCGCTGACTCTGTAGCAGAAGCCTGTTCTTGCGATGCTAAATAGCTTAATCCCCCACCAATAACTGCTGCAGCAATAGGCATATTAATCCCCTTTAATCAAAATATCATCCACTTTAGACGGGTCTTTCTCGTCTGTGGCATGAATGCAAAACCAAACACAATCAGTAATCGCCTTAACGCCGTGAACCATTCCTGCCTTAATCTCAATGCAAGCAGGGCCAGTAACAATATCAATTTCAACACCACGCAACACAGCAACCTTACCTTCAGCCAAAATAGACAAGTGACTAAAGTTATGGGTATGCTTTAGGATGGCTACACCAGCACGAAACCTAGCTTCCTTTGCATACAACCCATCACTAAAGTGGTGTGTAATCATGCAGCCTCTAACGCCTCAATACGAGCAATTGCTTCTTGTAAAGCAGCAGTTAACAAAGGAATCACATAGGACAAATCGACCTGTTGCGATTTGATAGAGCCATCACCATTTACAGCATCTTTTTCACCAACAACTGCTTGCGGTACAACCACAGCCAACTCATGCGCCAAGAAGCCTTGGCTGTGAATCTCAGGAGCCTTAACCCAGTTGTATGAGCAAGGTTTAAGTGCCTTTACTTTTGCTGTTGAATCGGTCAAGGGCATTACGTTTGTTTTTAAACGATAGTCAGAACTTGTGCCGTAAGTAATTGTTGTTCCGTTTGTTGCAATAGAAGCATATCCCGTATTGTTTAAACCAAAAACAATTAAGTTTCTAGAACCACTGCCAGATGTTGTGTCGTTGCAAAATAAAGAAGACGAATCAGCGTAATTCAATCTATCAGCAACAATTGCTGGATGTCCTGTTCCTTGATTAACAGGAACACTGTAAAGCCTCCAATTAGCTGATGGGCTAGATGCGCCCAAGCGCAATAGGCTACTAGAATTAAGAGCAAAAGTACCTGTGCCAAACGTACCAGCCAAGACGATAGATGCTGCAACACCTGATGCAGACCCAGTACCGCCGTTAGCTACTGCTACTGTGCTTGAAGTATCAAACTTTGTTGCAACAGCAGTCGCAATATTGTTGAACTCGGTATCAATTTCAGTTCCCTTAACAACTTTATTAGCGTCACCTGTTGTAAGTGCGTCTTTAGCTGCAAAGTTTACTGTTTTCGTGTAGTTTGACATGGTTGCTCCTTATGCAAGTTTGCCTGATTTGGTTTGAATCTCAATCTTTTGAAAAGAAATTGGTAACCCGTTTACGTTAATTTCAAATCCTGTTTGAACGACTTTTCCTGAACCGCTGCCGTATGCGGTTAGTTCTTGCAAAGTAATGCCTGTTGCAAACTCTGCAATGTTGTATTCGCCAATGCCGTACTCAGACACTGCTTGCGTTGGTATGGAAATTGTCTGTGATTGATAACTTGATGAGAAATCATACCCCCAAAACACAGATATTGCTTGGTTACTGCCACCTACAACAAGAACCTTAATTTTCTTGATGATTGAGGTTTGCCCATCATTTCCCAAGTCAGCATTGTTTGTGTAGTATTCCATGCGATAAGGCAAGCCATTATCTTGGTAACCAGTGTATTTACTTACAAAACCAGTTTGACCAATAAGCAAATCTCCATTGCGGCGAGAGCAAAAACTTTTTGGAGCAATGTTGTCCCACATCGTCACACGATAAGACCCATCTTCTAAAGTTACTTTAGTGTCAAAGCAAAATACTTTTTGAGAGGAAGGACAAGTCAACAAGTAAAAACCATTCTGCTCAGAATAGACTGACCTTAACTGCGTATCTGACTCACTTGCAATTACTGTTAAAAAATCGTTTCTAATATTCTTTGACAAGTCACCTAGCGGTGCAGATTTTTCTTGCACTGTACGCAAAACAGAACGCAAGCCACTGCCGCTTAAAAAAACAACATCTTTGCCTGTGTTTTGAATCGTATCTCTTGCTATGCACCCAACACTTGAGATTGTGTCGGAAAGCGCCATAGTTGATGGGGTTGTGGCATTTGCATAAATCAAGATTTGCCGTCTACCAAAGATAAACAAAAACCCGTTATGCGCTGCCAATCCCATTATTTCATCTGCGCCATTAGACCAGACACGGGAAACATCTAACGTGCCTGAAGTACCAGTAGACCAAACAAAACCCGACAACAAATCGCTAAAAGATACTGTTGTGTTGTTGGTTGTTGTGTTAGCCGCCCAAATACGACCATATGCAGATATCGCCACATTTGCACTAGGAACAGTACCAAGGTAACCTGATTTTTCAGTCACTCTGCGATAAGTAGTAGTAGAAACAGCAGGGTCGTAAATGATTGGGTCATTGTTTATTTGGAAAAAATACACGATGCCATTTAGACTTGCAGCTTGCCAGTTGCCAGCGTTAAACACTGGAGCAGTTGCTGGGCCACCATACGTCAATTCAAGAATAGTGCCTAGCCCTGCAATGCCTTGCGTGTATTCGGCAAGAGGTACGCCGTTAGAACCGTATTCAGCAATGTTGTATTCAGACACAGCACCTGCCGTTGCCAAACCCAACTTAAACAGTTTGCCATTACCAAATAACAATACAGTCAGTGTTCCGTCTGTTTGAATTAACTCGTGAATAACTGTTACTTCATTTGCGCCTAACGTGCCACTAGATGTGTTAATGTTTTCGTATCCTTGCCTTGCACCTACCCGCCCAAACTTATCAATCACGCAATTAAGAGCAACGCCAGCAAACCCATTCGATATTTCTAAAGATGGGTCTTGTGTGTTCAACCCCAAAAAGCCTGGAGCCGATACGCTAGAAACTTGGAGGGCTTTGCTCATATTGCAACAAACTCCTGATTCTCAGGATAACGAGTGCCTTCTAAAGCAATGGCATCAGACAACATAGATTTATACAGTTGATACGCTTCAGAAGAAGACAAACCACCATCTTCACCACGCTCTACCAAAGCACGAGCATAGGCATTCTGAGCCACTAAAGTGTCAGCAACAGATACAACAGTATCATCTGATGCCAAGGTAGCCTGTGGCACTGTTAAAGCAAACTTGATCGTGTATACATCATCAGGTATTGGGTATAGATTTACCTTGGTGTCGTAGCTTGCATCAACTCCATCAAAAGCAAATTCTGTAGGTATTTGATTGGCAATTGGCGTAAAGTTTAGCTTGCGGTTCATGTCTACAAAACTAATGTTAGTAAGACCAACATTACTTGTGGTATTGATTACATCCATTACTTGAAACTTCTGACCAGCACCTGTCAAAGAATAAGATGCCGTAGATGCTACTGTGGTAACAGTAATAGTTTGACCCAAAGCATTCCAAGAAAAAGCATCTTCAATCTGACGCTTCGCATCATTGACAAACTTGCCAATTAATGTGGAATACGAATTGAGAACGACAGTTGTAACTGTTGGCTCACGCAACCTTACGAGTACATCGTTTACAAGTTCAAGGTAGGTCATAGTCTGGTCAACCCTTCAAGTTCAATTGTTGCAATTATTGTGAATGTAGACCCTGACTGACTTGTGGCTTTTAAAATATCACCTTCTTCAAGCACTAAGTACGAGTTACCAAAATCAAAATTTGTGGTTAGTGATGTAACTTGTTGTTGATAGCTGATGGAATAGGTGGTTGACTCAGATGTGTCTGTCCAATCTAGCGAAATGTATTTATCGGTAGCTGTTTTGTTCACAGCACGAATTAAAACGACTTTTGCATAATAACCAATCGGGCAAGTGAATACCGATGTCAGCGTGTTAGCTGTAAGATTGGCTGCAACTGACACTGCTCTCATTTTGCTTTTGCCTTATTCCTGTCGGATATAGCTTTAGCTTTTGCCTTTGCGTCAGACTTGGAATTAGCACCCCATTTCTGTAGCGAAAGAAGCAGTCTTGTTGGTTCACCTTTCTTGTCGTACTCTGCACCGCTGTTACCAGCCATACGAGCCAAGAAACTTGCTCTGCGAGGGTTATCCCCCGACTTTACTGGCGGCTTCAAATTACCACCAGTTTCTGCATTATAAGACGCTCTGCCCTTGGCATTCAAGCCGCCTTTTGGATTTTGACCAGCTTTTGTTTGCCAAGTGGGTGTTTTCATCTTTTACCTCATCTAAACTTTGAC
>Ga0181364_1000168_pt1 | contig 11321 bp, 7 predicted proteins | sample Fa13NDMM110SN_FD_130108 | JGI IMG/M metagenome (GOLD analysis project Ga0181364, IMG submission 130108) | Freshwater viral communities from Lake Michigan, USA - Fa13.ND.MM110.S.N | ecosystem: Environmental > Aquatic > Freshwater > Lake | place: USA: Michigan | collected 2013-09-24
AATTACCAGTACTACAAAAATAACGGAACTATCCCTGAAGATGAAAATTGGGGCTCGTATCAGTACGTCACTCTATCTGACATAGTAAATAACTTCATACTAATGTATGTTGGCAACGATAAGCTAGTAAACAATGTTGATAGATATACAATTATTTTCCATGCAAAGAGAGCGATACAGGAGCTTAACTATGACGCACTACGCAACATAAAGGTCCTAGAATTACAGCTTGGAACTGATCTAAAGATGGTCATGCCTCCAGACTATGTTAGCTACGTTAGAATGTCGATGCTAAATAACGGTGTTCTTGTTCCATTGGTTGAGAATAGAACCGTTATGTCAGCTACGGCTTACTTGCAGGATAATGACCTAGACATTGTGTTTGACTCTAATGGAGAGGTTGTGACAGGTACATCAAAGCTTGACATCCTTAGGGGCGACAACATGTTGTACACTGGAGGGGGAATATATAACAATCAGATGGGATACTGCTGTGATGGTCAATGGTACTTTAATTATAGCATTGGCTCAAGGTATGGCATGAACACTGAAGACGCAAACAGAAACCTTAAGTTCACAATCAACAAGGAGTCTGGGGTTATTGATTTTTCATCTGGAGTTGAGAATGCATTTATTGTTCTTGAGTACATTTCAGACGGAATGGAGAATGGAGACTCAACAAAAATATCTATAAATAAGTTGGCAGAGGAGTACGTGTATAACTACTTAAAGTGGGCGGTATTAAATAATAAATATGGCGTACAGGAGTACATAGTAGCAAGAGCTAAAAAAGAAAAGACCGCAACACTAAGGAATACGAAAATTAGATTAAGTAATATGCACCCATCAAGAATATTAATGAGCTTGAGAGGTAAAGATAAATGGATTAAGTAATCATGGCAGAAACTAAGAGAACATTTATCGCTGGTAAGATGAACATGGACATTGACGAAAGGATGCTTCCTGATGGTCAATACCGATCTGCTAGTAACATAACAGTAGAGTCTACTGGTGGGTCTAACGTGGGTGCAGTTCAAAATGCACTTGGGAATGAAAGATTATTTAACGTAGCAGATTTTTTATCTAAGTTTAAGGGAATAACAATTACAGGTGCCAAAACAATTGGGGCAGTAAAATATGAGCCACTTAGCTTGTTATATTGGTTTGTAACATCTAATGAATTTGACGGCATATTTGAGTATAATCAAAAAACTAATAAAACGTCTTTAATTTTAGGTAGCACAACAGATCAATTAAAATTTGACGCATTAGCACTTATAACAGGAGTAAATTACATATATTCAGATGAGGGGAGTTATTTGTTTTGGACGGATAATTTAAACCCACCGAGAAGGATAAATATTACTAGAGTTAGAGAATACTCAGTTGATGACACAAGAATAAATATAGACATTGACGTAATACTTAGACCACCACTAAATAGTCCAAAAATAGTACTAGGACTAGATTCTGATCCATCAACTAATCTAGAAGAAAAATTTCTTTATTTTAGTTATAGATATAAATACATTGACAATGAGTTTAGCTCGATGGCACCATTCTCTGCTTTAGCATTTGACGCTAAATCACTTTCATTTGATCCAAACACTGGTGACAATGTTGGAATGTTAAACAAGTATAATTTAGTTAACATTCATTTTGAAACAGGAAATGAGTTTGTAAAAGAAATTCAGATTTTAGTTAGAGATACAAGGTCATTAAATGTAATGATAGTAGAAACATTAAATAAAGTTGACGAAGTAATTCCAAATAATTCAACTTCAAGTTTTGTTTTTAGAAATAATAAAATATATACTACCCTTACATCAGATCAAGTAACAAGAATGTTTGACAATGTGCCACTTAAGGCACAGGCACAAGAAATCATTGGTAATAGATTGATATATGGAAACTACACTCAATTTAGAGATGTGCCAAGTTTAAATTATTCAGTTGATTTTGGTAGCTATAAATACACGCCAGAAGAACTTCTGACAACTCCAAAACCAACATTTAGAAGTGACCGTGATTATGAAGTTGGAATAGTATATGGCGATGAATATGGAAGACTAACAACTGTGTTGACATCAAAACAAAGTAACACATCAAATAGTAGTTCAAACTCGATTTACATACCACCAGCTAACTCAAGTACAGCGAATTTATTAAAGACAACAATAAAAAGTTTGCCTCCAAGTTGGGCAACAAACTATAGACTATACATAAAACAAGCAAAAAAAGAATACTACAACTTATTCCCTATATCATTTCAAATTTCTGGACAATACAGATACCTACAAATTTCAGAGTCTGAAAGAGATAAAGTTTCTGTTGGTCAGTACATTATATTTAAAACAGCTAATACTACTGCTACTCATTCAAATAAAAAATTCAAGGTTCTTGAGATAGAATTAAAAACACTTGGACAGATTAACGCTGGATCACCAGCTGGACTATATATCAAAATAAAGCCAGACGCAATAAGTAATGCATCTTTTTTTGTAGCTCCAATTGCTAATACCCAACAATCTCCAGTTAACCCAACAATAGGGCAAGATCCTGTTCTAGATAGCCTGATATCCTATGGTCAGTGTCTTAATCCATCATCAAACAAAACTCAAGAACCATATAGTGTTAATAGTTTTATACAAAGTAATTTGCATGAAAATGGTCTTTTTTATGATACGGTACACTATAGGCTAGGATCTGATTTTTTTACAGCAAGTCAAAATGGTGCAGCTATATTAACAATGGTAGCTACTGCTAATGGTAAAACATTTAAAAGAGACTTAAGACTTAAAGTAAAAATAGTAAACGACCCAGCAAATCCTAATTCAAGTACTGCAACACATTTCTCTTTAAATTCAAATGTAAATGATCAAAATAACTGGAGCTATCCAACAGCAATAACTAGTGTTCAGCCTGGCGGACTCAACGTAAATACCAATGCAAATGGCTTTATGTCTTCACAAAACACACCAGTAAGATTATATTTCCCAACTGTTGGAACTTATACTTTGGGGGATGTATACGTGTTTAATGTTAGAGCTAGAGTAAATGAAACAAGTCCAGTAAATATTCGTATTCCTTCTGCTGCTGGTAATCATGGATTGCCACTTCAACCATTTTCAGGTAGTTCACAAAAATATGATATAAGCGAAAATTTTAGCTCTGATGACTATAAAGGAACCTGTGTAGTTGGACTTAAGGGGCCTATATATACTGGAGCTATAATAAAGATAACATTAAAAGAGTTTGTTGGAGATAGTGATACTGATGTTAATAGTGCATTTGTTACTACAACAGCCCCATCATCAAGAATGTACCCATCATTTGAAGAATATTGGTACGAGGAATTTATATTTTCAGGTCAAGATCTTGGTGGAGGTGTTTTTTCTAAAGACAATGCTGCATTTAGGTATTGCCATTCTTTTACTTATTCTAATGGCGGACCTTCTGGACAAACCATGGGTCAAGGTACTAGTGAGGTAACATTAAATGGTATTCAAAATAACTATTATTCTACGTTGTTCTATCCAGCTAATGCTAACAAAGCTAGAGCAAAAAATTCCCCTTTTTTCTGTAAAAGATCAAAATATACAGCTGAAGTTTCTTTAACGCAATCATTAACACCAAAATATATTTTTGAAACTGAACCAATTGAAGTAGATACAGATATATTTTACGAAACAACAAAAACATATCCAATAATAAATAATTTTCATAAGGTTGGATGGAATTATCAGACAGCTACTGGCACCGCTGTAACAGGTGGATTTAATATTCTCCTTACATCAACAGGCATACATTACTTTAATCCTGCTGATTATGTATGGAGAAATGGTGTATCACATAATGTAGTAGCTGTAACATCTCAAAGACAAATAACAATATTTTCTACTACTAATTTCAGCGGGTCTGGTACTATCTATTCAACGTTAATAGAGTCAGATCAAACGAGTTCAACTGATGCTACTGTAGTTCTAAATAATGGTACCCAAAATACTGAGTATAATGCATTTTGTTATGGTAATGGATTAGAGTCTGACAGAATTAGAGATTCATTTAATAATACTACAATTAAGTACAGCATAAGGGCAAGTTCTATTATTGACGATTATGAGCAAGAAGACAAGTTTGCGTCATTAACATATAGTGGAATTTATCGTGGCGATTCATCTATTAATAGATTAAATGAATTTAATTTATCTCTAGCTAATTTTAAGAATCTTGATAAGGAGTATGGATCTATACAAAAAATATACGCAAGAGACTCTGATTTACTTGTGTTACATCAAGACAAGATAACATCTGTTTTATTTGGAAAAAATTTGTTGGTAGATGCTCTTGGAGGTGGACAGGTTGCATCAATCCCTGAGGTTCTTGGTAATCAAGTTCCATATCAACTAGACAATGGAATCAGCAATGACCCAGCAAGTTTTGCTGTTAATTCTGATAACATATACTTTACTGACGCTAAGAGGGGTGTTGTAATAGAGATGATAGGGAACCAAGGAATCATGGAGATATCATCAAAGGGAATGAGGAATTATTTTAGAGATACTTTAACTTCAAACATTAATACTCAAAAAATAGGTGCCTATGATCCATATTATAATATGTACTCTCTAACTACTAATGAGACAAGTAATCGTAAATGTATATTATCCCTAAGTAAGCCATCAACAACTTTCTCAAATAAGCGTGGAACAACAAGTAAGATTTTTTTATTTAATATTTTATCAATTGAATCATGGACGATAGAATTAATTGATAATGGATTTGGAACTGACTGGTTGGTGTTGAATTTTAATTCTGGGACTGGTGCTCAAAATATTACTGCATATCCTCAAAATATATCAAACTCACTTCCAAGAAATATGACAGTCAGAGTTAGTTATTGTGGATCTACTATTGACCATCTAGTTACAGAGATAACATATAAACCTATTATAAGATCAGTAATTATTGTAAAATCAAAATAAAATGAATATATTAAATCAGTCAATTCAACTTGCTGGGCAAACACTAAAAGAAATAAACAATGTAACTACTACAGATTCAAGCATTTCATTATTTGATTCTTACACTGGAGATAAAATTGTTAATCTAGCACCGTCTCATGGACAATTAGTAACAATTAAAAGCGGTGGTACAGGAACAACAAAAGAGCTGGCTCCTTCATTAAACAATAAGCTTTACTACCTTGTGTCAAATGTATCATATAATGAATCACAGACAGATGAAATAATATCTTTGGCTACAGTGATACCTGTTGTTTTAACTAACGGAATATTTATTGGTGAGTTTACATTTTTAAATCCAAATGACTATGAAAACGCATATTTTTTGTGGGACTATTCAGATAAAATACTAGACTCTGCGTCATACATTGGAGCGACTAGTAATAGGCCCATGTCAATTAGTTTTAACAACAACGCTGGCAGATGTGGATTAAATTACAATGCACTTTCTGCACCAACTAGATTTCAATTTGTAGTAAATGGAGAAGTTCAAAAGGACACTGGTTATGTAGGACTAAACACACAACAAAATTATGATTACTTAATTGCTGCTGGTGTATTACCTAGTGAGATATCTCTTTCATTACCATATAATGGAAATGTAAATAATGGAAAAGGGAGTTTAATAACAGTAAAAAATACAGGAGTTCTAAATGCGTCTGTAGTTGTATCATCACCACTTAGTACGTCATCATGGTCAATAACAAAAATAAACCCATACACAACGTCTTTTAGTATAAATCCAACAAAAGACAACACACCTTGTGGAAAGTCTACAACTACTACTTATTATCATAACGGATCAAATCTGACACCAGTTGTTGGAGATGTTGTTTATTCTGCAAGCAACGTAGTATTTAATGGAGAGAACTTAAACTATTTTATTGGAAATTCTATATTTATAAACATTGATAATAATGGTGTAGTTACAAGTATAGACGATTGTTATTCAGATGGGCCGTTTGCAGTTCCATATATATATGAAAGAGATATTGTATATTCTAATGGAGATGAGATTAAAAGACCTGTACTAGTAATAGGAGAGCCAATAACAACTTGGACTTTAGTTTCAGCTAATCCAACTTCACAAAGTATATATTCTAATGGAGTTTGGAATATAGATGGGAATACACCAAAGGGAGAATATGTAATAGAAATCAATGCAACAAATTCTATTGGTACGAGTGCAAACAAGGTTATTAATGTAAGTGTTCCTGATTTAGCGACCACTAGACCAGTAGAAATAGACATAGATATGGTGCACTATGGCACTTCTAATCCTCATAATCCGTGTAGTACAACTGGAGTAGTTCTTACTACCATGTTTTTTTCAAGTACAGATCAATTTCAGCAATTACCAAGCAAGGGAAGTTTTATTTATTACGACAGTGAAGGATTGAGACCATTTAATGGTGGAGGTTTTTGGTACTATCAAGCAAACTATGCTTTAAGAATAAGTGCTATTGGATCTGTAATGGATACACATACATGTGATGCAACCACTACTGCTAGTCCAATAGCTCCAACTACTTTACCAGGAGGATCTTATTTCAATGCTAGGTCTTGTACTGACAAATCTGCATTAATCACTTTACGAGACGCAAATGCTCAGGGCATAGTTGTTGGAAATGTAGTTAAGACAGCTGGTGACTCAAATTGTTGGGAAATACTTTCTACTGCCACTCCTGTTTATCCATATAAATTAATAGTAAGTTCTGCTACAAAGTATACAAGCTGTAGTGCGTGTAATTCACAAAGCACTACATCAAGTACTACAACTATAACAACTGCACCGACATTTACACTTTTTTCTTTAGCTACAAATGCAATATCAAGTAGTGCTTCCAGTAGCTGTGTCTTTGCATCTCCAACTTACATTAATCATTATCACAACGGAGCGTCAGCTCTTCCAGTATTTGGTGATTTTGTGTACACAAATAGTAATGGAACGACACCATTTGATGGTCAGTTTAAGTGGTACATAATGTTTAATACTGTAAAGGTTGCTGTAAATATATCAAACACTGGTCAGGTAATAAATGTTATTCCGTGCTCAAACGCGACTTCTACTACTAGCACTACAACTATTCCTACAAGAATGTATTCAGCGACTAGGTGTGACAATAATGCAATTACTCAGATACTTTCATATGTCTCTTTAAATGCTTTAGCTGTTGGTACAGTTGTGAGTGATGCAAATAGAAATTGCTATACAATAACATCTGTTACTACTGGTACAGCTTTCTCAAGCATTAGGTCAATATATAAGGTTTGCTCTGATTGTTTTACTTACACTACAACTGCTAGTCCAACCACAAGCCCAACTACTAGTCCAACCACAAGTCCAACCACAAGCCCAAGCACTACAACAATAGCACCTGGTTCACCATATGTGCTTGATTTTTTAAAGTTTGATCTTCCTAGGTGTAACATAGGGGTGATATCTGAATACTTTACGGATGGTCAAATTTTTGTTGATGTGTTGTACACTAATAAAGAAATGACAATAGTAGCTCCTGCTGGTATTTATAAATTAGTAGTTAATAAGCAGGGTGCATGTTGGGACGTTGGAGGTTTTCAGGCTTGGTCTAGTCCATTTAGTTGCGTATGATGAACCTAAGAATGATCTCTGCACAACCTGCAATAGACTATTACGCATGGCAGGTTGAGGTATACCTTACAAATTTTATTGGTCTAGGCTACAACGGAAATAATATCGATGTGGTAGCTGGATATCAAGAGTCTGTTCCTGAGTCTTGGAGGAAGATACAGCAAAAATTCCCATACGTAAGGTTCTTCTTTTACAAAGACACAATGGAGGGGTGTAAGTACTTACCAGCAATTCAGGCACACATATTAAAAAAACATTTTAAGGAGCACCCATACCTAAGGGACGAGGCAGTATTCTTTCATGATGCTGACTTTATTTTTACAAAATACATGGACTTCTCAAAATTTTTAAACGATGACAATTGGTACTTCTCAGACACTATTTCATACCTAGGCTACGAATACATAATGAGTAAGGGTGAGGAGGTCTTAGACGCAATGTGTGAGGTTGTAGGCATAGACAAGTCGGTAGTTAAGGCCAACCAATTAAACAGTGGTGGAGCACAAAAGTTATTTAAAAATATTGACCACAACTACTGGAGCATGGTTGAGTACTATTCAATTACGCTATACGACAAGCTATTGAGCTTGGAGCACATAAAGAAAGAGGGTGATCCATACGGAATACAAGTATGGACGGCAAGCATGTGGGCAGAACTATGGACTGGATGGAAGCTAGGTCATAGTGTTATTGTACCGCCAGAGTTTGATTTCTGCTGGGCTACATGTTCAATGTCAAGGTGGGATGATGTAAGTTTTTTCCATAATGCAGGGGTTTCATCTTCTGATCAGGGGATGTTTTACAAGGCCAGCTACATGGATAAGTATCCGTTTAATGAAAAGCTAGAGATATCTGATTCTAGGTGTTCATATAATTACTATAAACTTATTGAGTCTGTCGATAGTTGTTTGATTTAATTTTCGTAAATTTGCTGTATGGCTATAGAAACAATAACGTATTCAGACAACGCTGATGGATGGACTTCTTTTTGGAATTACTATCCAGATTGGATGATTGGTATGAGTAATGTGTTTTATAGCTGGAGGGATGGAGACTTGTGGAAGCAAAATTCCAGTGCGTCTACTAGAGGAAGTTTTTATAATACTTCTTATGCATCTAAAATTAAAACAATATTTAATGAGGACTCAGCGAGTACTAAAATGTTTAAAACTTTAAGTTTAGACTCTACTAATCCTTGGACTGCAACTATGCTTACTGACTTAGATGTTGGGAGTGTAGGTAATGAGTACGTTGAGAAAGAGGGCGGATGGTATGCTTACATAAGGGCGTCTAGTGCAACATCAAATAGCAATAACCTTCTGTCAACTCAAGGCGTTGGAAATACAAGCCCTACTAGTGCAGCTGGAGCAACGGCTACATTTCCTTTTGTTATAGGCACAAGACTAGGGGTTGGTGATAGGGTGTTTTGTAACAATATTCCTATTGGACTGATCGGGTCTGCAACTCCAACTACAATAACAGTATCAGCTGGCACATTCCCAGCTGGTGTTGGATACGTTTATATTGCAAAAAATTCAATTGCTGAGTCGTTTGGTTTGCGTGGATACTACATGGAGGTTGAACTATCAGTCCAATTAACTAGTGAGGTTGAATTATTTTCAGTATCTAGTTCTTTATTTAAAAGTTATATGTAATGGAATTTAGAATGTTAAATGAATCAGACTATGACACATTTTGTTCATGGTGGAAGGCCTGGAGGTGGACACCTCCTAGTGTAGACTCTTTGCCTCAAAATGGTTTGGGTGGGGTAATGGTATCAAGCAATGGCGTTGAAGTTTGTGGGGGATTTGTTTACCTAACAAACTCAAAAACAGCTTGGATTGAATTTATAGTGTCAGACTTTAACTACAGAGAGAAAGACAGACAGGAGGCTATACTATACCTGATAAATATATTGATAGAACTGGTTAAAGATTCTGGAGACTACAAGTACATATACACATCATTGAAGAATGAAAGCCTTATAAACACATACGCAAGTTGTGGTTTTGTAAAGGGAAGTTCTAGGTGTACAGAAATGATTAAGACATTATAGGATTTTTTTTAGTAACTTTGAATAAAAAAAAATGGCAGCAGTAACAGGGGCGGTGATAGCAGTAGCAGGACTTGGAATGAGTGCAGCACAGGCTATTAAGGCCAATAAAGATATGAAGACGGCATCTAATGCTGCTCAAGCAGCTAAGAATGATCTAGCAAAAATAAGCGAAACAAACGCATTCAAGCAAGTTCAAGTTCCAACACTTGGCTTTAATTTAGCACAACAATCTCAAGCACAAAGAAGTGCGTCAGCATTATCAGCAGTACAAAGTGCTGGTGCTGAAGGAGTTATTGGTGGAGTTGGACAGATCATGCAAGCAGGAAATGAGCAAGACCTACAACTAGCAGCAATGGCTCAAGAGGCAAAATTCAAGAGAGATGCCATGTAGGCTGACGCTGAGATGGGCATAAGTGCTAGAAAGCAAGAGAGAGAATATCTGATTGGTGTAAATGAATTACAATCAGAAAACGAAAAAAGATCACAGGCAGAGACCAATAGAAATGCAGCTATAGCGGGAATGTTTTCATCGGCAGGAGCAGCTGTTAAAGCTGGATCTAAATCTGAATTATTTGGTGGAGATGAACAGTTCTTTGAAAAAACAACATAAACTATGAGAAGAAACAACCCCTACTTTGGATATGTTCCACCTGATAACACCCTAGACTGGGCTAAGATGACTAGTGGCCTTATCGACACAATAACTGGAATTTCAGAAGAAAGACAGAAACAAAGAGAGGAACTAGAAAAAATAAATATTGACAATCAGAGAATAGTTTCAACTGGCGATAGTTATTCTGACCAGACCCTTAAAGGATTTGTTCAATCTGCCGCTGTTGACGCTAGATCAATGACTAGCGAATGGTACCGACAACTTAAGAACAGAGAGATTACACCTGCTGAATATAAAAATAGAAATAATAATCTAATTACAAACTGGTCTGCTGTTGGTACGACAGCAAAAACATTTAACGCAAAGATACAGGAGGCCTTAAAAAGACAACAGGAAGACCTAGCAAGTGGTGAAGAGTTATGGAAGATAGGTAAACTTGCAGAATTTGGTGATCTAAAAAATAAAAAAGTATTTATAGATCCACAAACTGGAAATCTAATGACTGGTGTGCTTGATCCATCAACAGGACAGGTGGATCCTACTACACTTGTAACTGGTGTTGCTATGAATAACATTGAAAACATACAGACAAATAAAGTAGACCTTAATAAAATCATTGCAAATAATGTAAAAAATTGGGGTGATTTTACTAAAGAAGAAGGACTGACAACTACTAGTGGAAAGGGATTAAACCCTCAGCTTGCAAAAGCAAAAGCCTCTCTTATTGGAGTAATTATGAATAATCCATCTAGTACTGCAAGCGTTCTTGATGATAATACAAGTTATGATATTGGTTACTATAGTGGAAATAGTGAAAGAAATGGATTAATAAATAACATGCTTAAACTAGAAAACGAAACTCGTAGAGATATGGGTCAAGATCCAATGACAGATGAAGAATCACAAAAGTATGTTGATGAAAATAGTTGGATGATGATTCAGATGGCAAGAGATGGAAATGGTATAATGCGTCCTGTGTTGACTCCAGAACAGACAGAAAAAGCTAGACAGGAAATT
>Ga0181364_1000169_pt1 | contig 11310 bp, 10 predicted proteins | sample Fa13NDMM110SN_FD_130108 | JGI IMG/M metagenome (GOLD analysis project Ga0181364, IMG submission 130108) | Freshwater viral communities from Lake Michigan, USA - Fa13.ND.MM110.S.N | ecosystem: Environmental > Aquatic > Freshwater > Lake | place: USA: Michigan | collected 2013-09-24
AGAGGGCACTGTATTCCTAGGGGCGTGCGTCCGCAGATTGCCGCCGCGTTTTCACAGATGGCAAAAACAGGCCCGAAAAAACGACCCGCATCCGTCGAGCGTTTGATGGGCAATCCCGGCAAACGCAAGATTCGGCCCGACTTGGAATCGCCCGCCGGCGTGCCCGCGATGCCGCCTCGGCTCATGGTCGATCCGGCTGCGGTCGAGAAGTGGCAGGAGATGATTCCGCTGCTTCAACAACTCGGCACGATCACGCTGGCAGACGGCGAGGCTCTGGCAGTTTTGTGCGAGGTGTATGCTGCGAGTCAGTCGTGTCTTTTGGCACTGCGGGCCTCGGGCGTTGTGATGCACACAGACCTCGGGGGCGTGAAGCCCAACCCGGCCGGGTCGCTGTATCGAAGTCTGGTCGCGCTGCAAGTGCAGATCATGGCAGAGTTCGGGCTGACTCCATCCTCAAGGGCAAGACTTGGTGGCTCGCAAGAAAAGCCAACAGACGAAGTCTCCGACTTCTTCAAAGTCCACGGAGCCTGAGCTCACACCCGCCGGCCAGGCGAAGTACGTTCGCGTCTGCGAGTTCTTCGAGAAAATCCTGCGGCACTCAAAAGGCCAGACGGCGGGCAAGAACTTCCTGCTGCTGCCGTGGCAGAAGCGTGTGCTGCGCGGGCTGTTCGGTGAACTCAACGACGATGAGACGCGAAAGCATCGCGTGGGCTACATCGAGCTCCCGAAGAAGCAAGGCAAATCGACCACTCTCGCTGGCATCGCCCTCTACATGACCATGTTCGACTCGGAGCCGGGGGCCGAGGTGTATGGTGCGGCATGCGATCGCGAGCAGGCCGGAATCATCTACCGCGAAGCCGCTGCGATGGTGCGAGCATCGCCAGCGTTGTCGAAGCACCTGGAGGTGATCGACTCGCGAAAGACCATCATCCACAAGGCCAGCAACTCTTTCTATCGGGTGCTGTCGGCTGACGCATTCCGAGCCGAGGGCTTGAACATCCACGCCCTGCTCTTTGACGAACTCCACGCCCAGAGAGACCGGCGACTCTGGGACGCACTCCGCTACGGCGGTGCTGCCAGACGACAGCCGCTGATCCTCTCGATCACGACTGCTGGATATGACCGGCGTTCGATCTGCTGGGAGCAGCACCAATACGCCGAGAAGTGCATCGCCGACCCTAAGTTTGACCCGGCCTTCTACGGATGCATCTATGCGGCACCGCAGGAATGCGGCGTCGATGGTACGTGGAAGAACGAAGAGATATGGAAGGCGGCAAACCCGAGCCTCGGCGAGACGATAACGCTGGAGTCGTTTAAGGCTGACGCCCGAGAGGCAGAGCAGTCGCCGACCAAGCTCAACTCCTTTTTGCGATACCGACTCAACGTCTGGACGACGCAGGACACGCGGTGGATCTCGCCAGCTGCGTGGGGTGCGTGTGCCAATCCGCTGCGGCCGTTTGGTGATCGCCCTGTCTACGCCGGGCTTGACCTTGCCAGCACGTATGACCTGAGCGCCTTGGTGCTTGTGTGCCCCGACCCGTCCGACAACTCAATCGACGTGCTGCCGTTTTTTTGGATTCCCGAGGCGAACGCCATCGAGCGGGCGCAGCGGGACAAGGTTGACTACCTCGGCTTTATTCGTGATGGGCACATCCGCGTGACCGATGGAAACGTGACTGACTACACCACCCTGCACCGCGACATCACGCAAATCTGCCAGGAATACAACGTCAGAGGGCTGGCCGTAGACATGAAGTTCAACGCCCAGATGCTCGCGAACATGCTGCAAGGGGATGGGCTAACCGTGGCAGGATGGTCGCAAGGCGGTCCCGGCATGTCGGCACCGGCGAAGACACTAGAGAACCTGATGCTGAACGGTCGGCTGCGTCACGCGGGGCACCCCGTGCTCGCTTGGAACGCTGGCAACGTAGCCATCCACGAGGATCGACACGGCAACATTTTTCCGAGCAAGGCCCAGAGCACGGAGCGAATCGACGGCATCGTCGCCCTCTGCCAAGGCATCGGCCTCTGGATGCGAAACGAACAATCGCCCGCCTCAACCCCCGAAATCTTTTTCATATGATCGCTGAAAATCGCATCCTGTGGCTACCCGGTGAAGAGCGTTCGTGGGACGACGATGGCGGTCGGTCGCCTGCTGGCGTGCGGATCACACCTGAGAACGCGACGTCGGTCGCGGCTGTGTTCTCCTGCCTGCGAATCCTTGCTGAGACGGTGGCCGGTCTGCCACTGCATCTGCTTGAGCGAACAGCGAGCGGTGGCAAGAGGCTGGCCCGAGAACTACCGCTCTACCGCCGACTGCACAGCCAGCCGAACAACTGGCAGACGAGCTTTGAGTGGCGCGAGCAGGCGGTGATGCACGTCGCCCTGTGGGGCGATGCGTTCTCGGAGCTAGTGCCAGGGGCGTCGGGTGCCATCGACCAGATCGTGCCGCTGCATCCGAGCAGGATGAAGGTCGAGACGCTGGAGAACGGCAGGCTGCGGTATTCGTATCGCGAGTCAGGTGGCCGCCAGACGGTCTACTCTGACGAGCAGATCCTGCACATGCGAGGGCCGAGCGACGACGGCGTTCACGGCATCTCGATTGTCGAAGAGTGCCGCGAGGCGATTGCGTTGGCTCGGGCGTGCGAGGTTCACGGTGCAAGGTTCTTTGGTGCCGGTGCCCGGCCAGGGTTCATCCTGTCAACCGAGAATCAGTTGAACGCCGATGCTCGTCGCGAGTTGGCAGAGAATTGGAACCGCAAGCATCGAGGCCCGCACAATGCTCACGAAACGGCGGTACTCACAGGCGGACTAAAGCCCTACGAAGTGCCGTATGCCAGCAACTCCGACTCGCAGTATCTAGAGCTACGAGAGCACCAGCTTCGCGAGATCGCAAGGCTGTTCCGCATCCCCGGCTATCTGCTCGGCCTTGAGCAGGGATCGCCACAGAGCGAGATTCAATTCGTCACGCACACGATCATGCCGTGGCTTCGTCGCTTTGAGTCTGCGTTCCTGCGAGACCTGATCGTTGACGACGAGAAGTACCTCGCCGAGTTCGACGTGCGTGGCTTGCTGCGTGGCGATGCCGCGAGCCGGTCGGCCTACTACCGTGCGATGTGGGACATCGGCGTGGTCAGCACGAACGACATCAGAGCCAGCGAGAACCTCGACCCGGTGGAAGGCGGCGACGAGCGGTATCGCCCGCTCAACATGGGCACGCTGGGCGCGATGCCGTCTGTTGACGACGTGCTGGCACAGCAGCAGCCGGGCAGCGGGATCGATGGGCAGGCGGTCGAGGGCGGCGTGGCAGCAGCAGAGCAAGGCCAGCCAGCCGAGCCGGTGGCCGTGAGCGAGGCCAGCCTGACCACGGCAGATGTGTCGTCGCTTCTGACTGTCGTGAAGCAGATCACGGACGGAACCCTTACTGTGGATGCCGCTAGAGCAATCATCGCGGCAGCGTTCCCCGTGCTGTCGTCTGCGCGAGTCGAGACCATCCTTAAAGGCGTGCAGTCACCAGAGCCGGAACCTGTGCAGGCTCCTGCGCCGCCAGCGGACACAGCAACAGCGGAGCGGTCACGATTGCTTGAGTCTCGCGCCTTAACAATCAGCATCGACTTCGACCGCACCTTTGCGGCAGATCCGCAGTTGTGGGGCGAGTTCGCCCGCAAGTCAGTGGCCGAGGGGAACACGGTCGTGATGATCTCGCGGCGTCCCGAAGAGGATCGAGACACGGTCACGGAGACGCTGGGCGATTACGCCCCCGCGTTCTCGCAAGTGCTGCTCGTGGGCGGCGACACGCTCAAGGCTGACGCGGCCCAGGCGGCAGGCATCAACGTAGACGTGTGGGTCGATGACTCGCCGCAAACGATTAAGCCCACTCAGCGAGACTGCGGTACAGGTGCCGGAGGGTTTAAGCCCGGCAATAAATGCGGCGGCAGCAGCGGCGGCGGCGCTCAAGGGTCTGCGGCTGGCTCTTCAGCCAAGTCGCTCCTGAAAGGCTCAGGAAGCGGCAGGGGGTTTTTAGAGAAAGCTAGAATTGAGACCGCGCAAGCCATTGACGAGGTTCATTCGCTCCCAGAAGGAACGAAAGAGGTTTCTCTAAAAAAGAGCGCTGGCGAGTCAACGGTAGGCTCGTACAGTCCGTCTCAGGGCGTCATTAAGGTAAGCGATAAGGGGACGCATCCGTTGATGACAACCGCGCACGAATTTGGACATCACATCGACTATCACGTTTTCGGAAATGGAAGCACGCCGGGCACCGCTGGCATGGGCGGGAAAGACAAAGACCTCCAAGACTTCTTGAAAGTGTGTCAAGAAAGCAAGGCGTTTAAGCAACTGGAGGCGGTGCGGAAGTTGGACGTTGCGTCTGCTCCCTACGGAATTAACGAAGATGTCGTCAAATCTCTTCGCGGGTGGGGAGAGAAGAACCGCTATGGGGCTTATCTCCAATCACCGCGTGAACTATGGGCCAGGGCTTACGCGCAGTACATTGCTGAGAAATCTGGCAACGCGGCAATGAAGAAGGAGTTGCAGGCTGAAATTGACACAGCGATAAGGCCAGAGCGGCCATCTGTCACTGTCCCTTGGACTCGGCACTGGGAAGCCGATGACTTTGCTCCAATATCGAGTGCCATTGATAAAATTTTGCAATCACGCGGGCTGAAGAAATGACGCACCCAAGAATTCAATCGCTGACAGACCAGTTCGGAATGTCAGAGCAAGAAGCAATATTCGCGATTGCCGTCGGACTTGGCATCATCAACGGCGATGTCGTTGAGCCGGGAGATCCCGAGGGGGATGACTTAACCAAAGCTGTCCTGGCCGCGCTCAAGAAGACAGATTCGCAATCCGACGCTAGGGGTTGAAAAGTGATTGCCGTCTTTCGCCCAGCGCGACACAGAGACGCAGACGCCGTGCTGCGGTGCGTGCGGATTCTGCGGGCCGTACAGGCGGTGATTGAGCGGCGAGGCTTTTGCCCTACCGGTCCTGGCGGCGGGATCGATAACTCATGCGGCAAGAGCGAGGGCGGCGGTGGGGCTGGGTCGCCTGTGGGTGACGGTGGCAGTTCGGGAGGAGGTAGGGTTGAGCCAGCGAAGTCTGGCAACGGGCCGCTAGTGAAGGCTGCAAGAGACGAGCACAAGAAGGCGCTGGATAAGGCGCGAAAGAACTTAGACAAGGCTCAAGAAAAAGCAGATGCCAAGTTTGCTGAGACAACTAAGAAGTTCTACGAAGCCAAGGACGCTCACTATGACGCCAGCGATCGAGCGGCCAAGCTGCAAGAAGAGCACGCCGGAATTATCCAGCGACTTTCCGCAGATCCAACAAATGCAACATTGCAGCAGGCGCTAGAGCGAAGCGTAGGGATGCTGGAAGAATCCTCAAAAGCGTTTGAGTCAACGCACAAGGCTCTGGAGAAGTCGCACAAGCAACGCGAAAAAGTGCGACAAGAAATGCGGTCTGCGGTCCAGAAGGCGCTTCGCAAGGAATGCGACAGTGTCAATAAAGAGGACGGCGTTGAGGAGAGAAGGCGTGAGCAGGTGCAGCATATCTACGGCCTAGAATCACACGTCGGTGCCGCCCAGTTCGGCGATGTTGCCGAACGATCCCGAGTCATCGCATCAAGAACAGTCGTGCGACAAGAGATGAAGGAAGCGCAGGAGTTCGCGATGAACGCCGTTAATTCGGAGATCCATGTGCAGGCCATGACGACTCCGGTCGTGTTTGAGGAGTCGGTTCGTGCTAGCGCAACCGTAAGGGAGATCGACCACGACGCGGAGCAACTTGTTGGGTATGCAACATCGCTAGGAAACAGGTCTTCCTACACGACGCTGTCTGCTAATGACAATGCGTCAACGCACGTCCATGAGATGGCGCATCATATGGAATACTCAACTCCCGAGGTGCGAGAACTAACAAACGACTTCCTCGCGTCTAGGACAGGCGGCGAGTCGCCAGTGCAATTCTCAAAAAAGTTTCCAGATGTCGGATATGCAGATGACGAGGTGGGGTCTCCTGACGACTTCTCGAAGGCATTTAAGGCCGCTGGATATAGCGACGAGGACGCCGAGAGATTGGCCCACTACGCTGGAAAACGGTATGATGGCACCATGACTGAGGTGCTCACGATGGGCATGGAGTTGATGTACAAGGATGCAAGGACATTTGCCGCATCTGATCCAGAGTGGTTTGACCTAGTTTTCGGCGTAGCCAGCGGGCGTATACTTTCAAAGACGCGGAAGGCTCGGAAAGAACAGAGGCCGTATGGCACGCCAAGTTAGCGTTTCGACAGGACTCGTTTCGTATCAAATATCCGAAGACGGCATGGCCGTGACTTCGCGAGACGTGGGGCCGCGCGCTACGGAAATGCTGTCGTCCACGGTGCGAATCGGAATGGCCGACTACTCGCCAGCGTTTGGCGATCCGCTGATGTTTGCCGCCGAAGTCCTTGCTAACGCTGTTGGCGGCAAGGTATCTGCGAGGGCGGACATTTCTTCTGAGGTTGGCGTCGTGTACTGACGCGATGAACTGCAAGGGGCCGGGCAGTTGCCCCTACCTTTGCAGCATGGCCGCGCGCTATGACCACATCGACTTCACGCCCCCGGCTGGCGTGCGAAGCGAGGCCCAGAAGGGGCTTGGCTGGCGCAGCGAGTACGGTCGCGGTGGCACAGTAGTCGGCATCGCACGGGCACGCGATCTGTCGAACGGCGTGAAAATCTCGCCCGATACCGCACGAAGGATGAAAGCGTATTTCGACCGCCACGAAGTAGACAAGCAGGGCAAGGGATGGTCGCCCGGCGAAGAAGGCTTCCCGAGCAATGGCCGCATAGCGTGGGCGTTGTGGGGATCAGACCCCGGCTACGCATGGGCACGCAAACTGGTTGAACAACTAAACGCCGCAGACGAGGAGAACCGCAGCATGATCGAAAGACGCAGCCTGTACGAAGAGGGTTCTGATTCCCTGCCTCTGCTTCATGTGGAGTCTCGCTGCGAGGAGGGCGACGCAGGCGAGAGCCGGTGGATCGTCGGCTACGCTGCCAAGTTCGGCGTCAACTCGCTCGACCTGGGTGAGTTCACGGAGCGAATTGCCCCCGAGGCATTCGGCATCGTTGCCGAGCGGCGTGGCCGCAAGCGACCGCTAGAGACTCGCGCTCTTTTCAATCACGACGCCAACTATCCGCTCGCCCGCTACCCCGGCACGCTGCGGATGAACGTGGACGAGATCGGCCTGCGGTACGAGTTCAAGGTGCCAGACACAACCTACGGCCGAGACCTCGCAAGCAACATCGACGCGGGCATCGTGCGTGGCAGTTCGTTCAGTTTCCAGATCGCCCCAGGCGGCGAGTCGTGGAGCGTTGAAGATGGCCGCAGTATTCGCACGGTCACGAAGATCGACAGCTTGATCGACGTCGGCCCAGTGACGTTTCCGGCCTACCCCGACGCTGACGTCAGCGTGGCGAAGCGTTCGTTCGACTCGTACCGGCAGCAGTCCGTAGCGTCCACGGCGGTGCGAATCGAGATGGCACAGAAAACCACAGCACTCCGCGAGTACCTCCGAAAGCATGGCCGCTAAGACAGGCGATTCGTGTGCAAGGTGCCGAGGCGGGCGACTGCAAATTGCCAGCAGCCAGCGGCAGGGCGAGTACCAAATCCGGTACTTGCGGTGCGACTCCTGCGGCTGCACGGGCAAGCACGTTCTGAACGCCGTCGAGGTGCGTCGAATGCGAGGCTAGTTTACTCTCGCCTCGCGTTCTCTGGATGGGTGGGGCGTCTAGTCCATAGTTTCAGTGTGTGGGCAGCGTTGGCCGCCCGCATCCCGCACACAGGAGCCTACAAGTGGACAAGCTCAAGAAACTGCTCGACGAACTCGCCGCCGTGGTCGCTGAAATGGAAGCGACTTCCGAGACGCCCGCCGAGGGCGATGCCCCCGCGATGAGCGAAGAGCAAGAGGCGTCCCTCCGCTCGCTTGAAACTAGAGCCGCCAAGTTGCGCGAGCAGATCGAACTGCTCCAGCGGATCGAAGCCAAGCAGACCGAACTGCGTGCCGTCATCGAGCGGGCTGCCCCCGCCAAGGCCGTCGAAGCCCCCGAGGTCAAGGAGACCGCAACCGTGGAAACTCGCAACTACGCCATCCCCCGTGCTACCGGTCGCCTCAAGGCGTTCACCGGCCCCAATGCCGAAGAGCGTGCCTACCGTGCCGGAATGCACTTGAAGGGCTATGTGTTTGGCGATGCCGAGGCTCGTCGGTGGTGCGTCGATCACGGCGTCGAGAGTCGTGCCCAGGCTGGCTCGATCAACTCGCTCGGTGGCGTGCTCGTCAGCGACGAACTGTCGTCTGAAATCATCCGCCTTGTCGAAGAGTTCGGCGTGGTGCCCAGCGAGTTTCGCCGGGTGTCAATGAACACCGACTCGATGCTCGTAGCCCGCAGGACGAGCGGCCTGTCGGCTCGGCCGATTGGCGAGAACGCTGCTCCCTCGACCAGCGACGTGACCTTCGACAACGTCAACCTCATCGCGAAGCTGTGGGGTATCGACAACCGCGTGCCCAACAGCCTGCTGGAAGATTCGGTCATTGACCTCGCCGATGCGATGGCAGTCGAAGTGGCTCAGTCGTTCGCGGAAGCGTTCGACAACGCGGGCCTTATCGGTGACGGCGGCTCGTCCTACCACGGCACGGTCGGCGTTGCCACCTCGGTTGTCGATGGCACGCACGCGGCCAGCGTGGTGACTGCGACCAGCCGAACGACGTTCGACGCCCTGACGTTGGCTGATTTCACCAACCTCGTTGCGAGGGCACCGCTGTTCGCCCGCCGGAACGCGAAGTTTTTCATCAGCCCTGCCGGCTACGGTTCCTCGATGCTGCGGCTGATGGTTTCTAACGCTGGCAACAACGCTTCCGACATCGCTGGCGGTGCGAACCTCCAGTTCCTCGGCTTCCCGGTTGTGCTGTGCCATCCGCTTCAGTCGGCCCTGACCGGCACCACGGGCACCGTGGCCTGCCTGTTCGGCGACATGAGCCAAGCGGCGACCTACGGCGAGCGGCGTGGCGTGACGATCAAGACCGACGCCAGCCGGTTCATCGAGTACGACCAGACCCTTACTTTCGCCACCGCTCGCGTTGCGATGGTTGCTCACGATCTCGGCAGTGCTGCCAAGGCAGGCCCGGTCTGTGCCCTCAAGTTCGGCTGATTTCCAATACTCAGGAGTACCCTGCTAATGCTTCACCTCGCCCGTTCCAAGACTGATGCGATGATCGGCACGGCCGATACGACCACGTCGCAGACTGCGCAGCACACCATCGACACGCTGGGCTTCGCCTATGCGTCCATCGACGTTGTGTTTGAGGCCGCTGCGGCAACCACGGATGCGATTTGCCGTGCCCTTAAGATCGAGCAGTCCGATGCCTCGGGCAGCGGCTACGCTGACGTCACGGCCCTTGTGGGCGGTGGCACCGGCGGCTTCTCGATCCCGTCGAGCGGATCGAGAACTGCGGGTTCCAACGTGGTTCGCCTCAACATCGACACGCGGGGGCTGAAGCGTTACCTGCGGGTCAACGCCACGCCGGTTGCGGCGAGCGTTGTGGCGAGCGTTGCCCGGCTGGGTCGTGGCGAAGCCGGTGCGTCGGACGCATCGAGTTCGGGCGTGCAGGCCTTGGTCAACGCCTAATCGCTTGACACGCAGACAATCATGGACGGCTGGCGGGAAGCGATTCCCGCCAGCCGTTTCCTTTTGGAGTAGCTCTAGTGATTGTCAAAGTCGGCGGGACAGAGGTGGACATTCGCGTCGAAGCTGTGCTCTCGATGCCGCGACTGTCGTTTACCAGCAATCATTTCGCTTGGGCGCAGGCTCTAATGCCGCTTGGTATCCGCCCGACGATGGGCACTGGCGCGTTCTGGAGCCAAGTGAATACCCGCATTTTTGAGCAGTTCGTCGATAAGTGCGAGTACCTGCTCACCATCGACTACGACACATTCTTCACCAAGGCCGACGTCGAGCATCTGTTCGCGATGGCTCTGACTTTCCAGTGCGATGCGATCACGGGATTGCAGACCAAGCGAGAGGACGGTCGCCCGATGCTGACGCTCAAAGGCACGCTCGATAATCCGCCGTCTAGCGGCAGTTCCTCGGTGCCCGCAGATTGGTTTGCCGAGCCGGTGCAGGAAGTGGACTCTGCCCACTTTGGCCTGACGGTCATTTCGACGGCTGCGTTGAAGCGGTGCAAGAAACCGTGGTTCTGGAGCAAGCCCGGCCCAGACGATTCGTGGAACGAAGGCCGCGTCGATGATGATATCTACTACTGGAAAAATTGGCGGGAGAGTGGCAATCGTGTCTTCATCTCGCCGCGTGTCGTGCTGGGCCACGGCGAGTACGTCGTCACATGGCCGGGGAAGAATTTGCAGTCGCCCGTGTTCCAGTGGACGACTGACTTCACGACCAAGCTCACCCGCCCCGACACTGCATGGAGTGTGCCGCAATCATGAAAATCAAGTTCACTGCCAACTACTCGACGTATCGCCCAGGCGACGTGACCGAGTGCGACAGCGATGTAGCTCAGCGGCTGATTGCCGAGGGGCGTGCGATCCCCGAGAAACAGATCGACCTGATCGAGACGGCGAGCGTTGAGCCAGGCGGCGAGTCTGCCGACCTCACGCCGCGCCGCCGGAAAGGCAACTGATGGAATACCCACGGCCAGTGTATGACGGCAAGCCGATGCGGTATCGCAGCGTGCGAACGCTGACGCAGCCGGTGGTCGAGCCTGTGTCTCTGGCAGAGGCGAAGGCCCACTGCCGCATCGATTCTGACGCCGACGATTTCTACGTAGTCTCGCTCATCACTGCTGCGCGCGAGTGGGTCGAGGCCTACATGGATGAAGCCCTCATCCATCAGCAGCTTGTCATGCGGCTCGACGGGTTCCCGGCAGAGATCGAACTGCCTCGCCCTCCAATGGCGACGTCTGGCACGGCGACGGCTGTCAGCGTCACGTTTACGTCCGACGTGTCTGGGGCGACCGCTGCCCTGTCGTCGTCCACCTATCGCGTTGACCGCGACACCAAGCCCGGCGTGATCCGCAACACCTACGGCGGGGCGTGGCCGGGGCATCTGACCGATTACAACTCTGTCACCGTCACATGGTGGGCGGGGCGTGGCGAGTCTGGCTCAAGCGTGCCACAAGGCGTCCGCAACGCGATCTTGATGCTCGTCGGGCATTTCTACGAGCGGCGACTTGCTGCTGACAGCGGCTCGCTCAACGACATTCCGTATGGCGTCAAAGCACTGCTCGACGCACAACGCTGGGGATCGTACCGATGCCTC
>Ga0181364_1000173_pt1 | contig 11193 bp, 12 predicted proteins | sample Fa13NDMM110SN_FD_130108 | JGI IMG/M metagenome (GOLD analysis project Ga0181364, IMG submission 130108) | Freshwater viral communities from Lake Michigan, USA - Fa13.ND.MM110.S.N | ecosystem: Environmental > Aquatic > Freshwater > Lake | place: USA: Michigan | collected 2013-09-24
AAATAGACAGCGCAACCATTGAGTTTCTGCAAGGCTTTGACATAGTAATAGCTAACCGATTTATAAGTAGAGTAAATGGTAACGATGTAATAAGAAAACTAAAAGATGCAAACGTGCCTTATGTATTAGACATTGATGATGATTACAGGTTACCTAATTGGCACATACTACAAGAAGCAGCAAAGCAAGAAAACCACGCAGCAAAAATACTTCAAGCATTACACTACGCAAAAGCAATAACAACTACACACGAATACTTATCAGGAACTTTAAAATACGAAGCAAGCCAACCGAATGCTTATGAAATACCAAACGCAATTAATCCTGAAGAAGACCAGTATAAGTTTGCAAAAAGAAAACTTGATGTAGTAAAATTCGGTTGGAGTGGTAGTATTACACACTTTGAAGATGTATTGCTAATGCACGATGGTTTGTACTCACTTTACACTCAAGATAGATTAAAAGATAAATTCCAAGTAATTTATGGTGGTTATAGTAATTACGATGATACTTCAATGGCAATAGCAGGAGTTATGTCTTGTAAAGGCAAAGCAAAAGAAGGGCAATTTGCAACCTATCCAAGCACAACTATAAATGAGTATGCAAAGTTCTATGATGAAATAGATGTATCACTTATACCTTTAAGAGATAACCGATTCAATAGGCTAAAATCAAACCTAAAACTAATTGAAAGTGGATTTAAAAAGAAGGCTTGCATAGTATCAAATGTTCATCCATACGAGCCAATGTTAAAGCATGGCAAGAATTGTCTTGTAGTTAAGCATAAAAACGATTGGTATAAGCACATGGTTAAGTTAATTGAAAACCCTGCAATGATTGAAGATTTAAGTGAGCAATTATATTTAGATTGCCAAGTTCAACATATTGACAGAATAGCAGAAGCAAGATACAAAGCATATAAAAGCATTTTAAAATTATGATAGATTTAATATTTTACTGCATAGGAATAGCAATGTTGTTCACTGCCTTTTTTAGCCTAACACAAATACCAACGTGGTTAGATTTTAAACCATTTAACTGCAATGTGTGTTTATCTTTTTGGATTTGTGTAATAACTATTCAATTTGATTTAATTCACTACACACAAGCATTTGCCATAGCAGGTTATGCTGCTTACTTTTCAATGATACTAAAAAGAATAATGTACAAGATATGAGAAACTTTGATGAAATTTATTTTGCAATGAAAAAAAAAGGCGATAACCGATTCAGCCTTTTAGAATTAGTAAAAATATTTGATAACGAAACAAGTTGGGTAGGTACAAGCCAACAACTATTAGAAATCAAATCATTGAGCCATGAGGTTACTGGCATACGTTCAGGCGATTGTTCTGCTTGTAATCTTGATGCAGTTAAAAACATGGTTAGATGGGTAAAACAAAATGAACCTAATATAAAGATAAAAAAATAATGGCATTAATCGCAATGGCTGTGTATGACACAGTAGAAAACGGAAGAACCAAATATACAAAAGAAACTTTAAATAGTTTAATTAATACAGTTGATGAAAAAGAACATCGAATTATAATAGTAGACAATGGTAGTTGTGAGGAAACTAAAAAATTACTTGTTGCATATTATCATTTAGGCATACAAATAATAACCAACACCGAAAACGTAGGAACTGCAAAAGCAATTAACCAAGCATGGGCATATCGTAAACCAAATGAAACAGTAATCAAAATGGATAACGATGTAGTAATAAACAACTATGGTTGGGTAGAAGAAATGGAACTTGCAATGAAACTTGGTGGCTATGGTATATTAGGTTTAAAACGTAAAGACTTAATGCAGTCACCAAATGCAAGTAATCATTGGAAAACAGAACTAAAAATGCTCCCACACGAGAAAGGCGACAACTGGGTAGTAGTAGAAGAAAGTGCAGACATAATGGGAACAGTGCAAATGTTTCACCCTGAACTTATAAATAAAATGGGTGGATTAATGCAAGCAGGGGTTTATGGTTTTGATGATACATTAGCTTGTATTAGAGCAATACTATTAGGTTATAAATTAGCATTTTTACCACACATAGACATTGACCATATTGATGTAGGTGGCGATGCTTACACCGAATGGAAACGCAAATATGCAGGCGAAAAAATGGAAGAGTTTTATAAAATCAAAGATGGTTTAATAAACGGAACAATACCAATAAAAGTAGAACTATGAAAACCGAATTGAAAACAATAACAGAGTACCAAGAAAAACAATGTGATTTGTTTTCTAAATTTAGTGTATTTTCATCTATAGAAGAATATAAAAAAAGAAATCAATTTGACAAAGAAAAAATAATTAATGATATTTACAATGGTAAAGTTGCTGAATTTATGGTTTATAATTTCTTGATACTTAAACAAAAAAAAGTAAACTCACCAGACTTAAATATATATCAAAAGTACAATAAATCTTATGATGCTGATTTATCTTTACAAGGTGCAAATATTCATATTAAAAGCCATAATGTAAATAGTAACTTTCCTGTTTCTTGGGTGTTCCAAAAAAAAGACCCACTAATAACTAAAATAAAAGATGATGATTTTTTAGCTTTGGTTGTTATGAATAAGGAAATAAACTATATGTATTTAAAAAAGATATCAGAAGTAAGTTTTAAAGAACCTGTAAAAGAAAGTTTAAAAGAAACAAAACTTTGCATATATGAAAATGATTTATTATAAATTAATATAAAAAAACCTATGATAGTAATAACAGTAGCAGACCAACGTAGTAAATGTTTCCAATTAGAAAGGTCTTTAAATCACTTTGGATGGAATTACCACATTATTGAAGTTAATCAATGGCAAGGATTTGGAACGAAGTTGAATAAAACTTATGAATATTTAAAAGCTAATCCGAATATAACCGATTTTATATTTGTAGATGCTTATGATTGCTTTTTTCTTGATACACCTGCAAATACAAAAAAGAAAATATATTGGAATTGTTTATTTAACTCGGAGGTAAATTGTTATCCAGATGTAGACCAATTATCTAAATACGAAGAACGTGAACAATACACAAAACCAAATACAAAATTTAGATTCTTAAATAGTGGTGCTTACTATATGCAGTCAGAAACCTTTATAAAACTAATAGACAAACAAGGAATACACGACAGCGAAGATGACCAAAGAATAGCAACTAAATGGCTATTAGACAACCCAAGCATAGGTATAGACCATGATTGTAGAGTATTTCAAACATTGTGTGGTATAACAGAAACAGATTACAAAATAGAGAATAATATATTTATAACTAAAGATAACTTTAAACCAACAATAATTCATGGAAACGGAAAAGCAGATATGAATTTTATTTACGAACTAATTAATTAAAAAATGAATACACTAAAAGAATTACAAGACAGCTATCAAAACACATCGGAGTGGAATGAAATGGTAAACGAAACATTTATCAATAAAACCAATGATGTAAAAGAACTAAAAGCATTAAGGGACTTTGTAGAGCAAAATGCATTTGGATTTGGTGAACGTGCCTTCTATCAAATGTGGTCAATGATAATAGATGAAATGCCACAAACATTTAGCTTTTTAGAAATAGGAGTATTCAGAGGGCAAACATTAGCACTTATAAGAACACTTGCGAACCTAAAAGGTAAAGAATGCAAAATAGTAGGTGTAACACCATTAGATACAACTGATGGGCATTGGGAATCAAATTATGCAGAAGATATAGACTTACTGCACGTATCATTTAACCTTGAACAACCTAAAATTATAAAAGGATTATCAACTGATGAAAAAATAATAAAACAAATAAAGAACTTTGATATAGTTTATATAGATGGTGGTCACGAATATGAAGTAGTAAAATCAGATTTAGAAAACTATTGCAACAAAGCAAACAAGTATTTAGTAATTGATGACTGTGCAAATAGATTTAATTTAAAGTGGGGAATGTTTGCAGGAATAGAACCAGTATCAAAAGCAGTTGATGAATACTTACCACCATTTACTGAAAATAATAACTTTACTTACATCTGTAACGTAATACATAATAGAATTTGGAAACGAAATAAATAATATGAAAATAGAAACAGTAAAAATAAGCGCAGTAAAAAGCAACCCAAATAACCCAAGAATTATTAAAGATGACAAATTTAAAAAACTTGTAACATCAATAAAAGAATTCCCTCAAATGTTGGATATAAGACCAATAGTTGTAAATGATGAAATGATAGTGCTTGGTGGCAACATGAGATTAAAAGCATGTATCGAAGCAGGGCTAAAAGAAGTAGCAATAATAAAAGCAAGTGAATTGACACCAGAGCAACAGAACGAATTTATAATTAAGGATAATGTAGGATTTGGCGAATGGAATTGGGATGACTTGGCTAACAGTTGGGACACCGAACAATTAACTGAATGGGGATTAGATATACCTAACTTTGAAGTAACTAATTTAGAAGCAGAAGAAGATGACTTTGAAACACCTGAAGGAGGAATTGAAACCGATATAGTATTAGGCGATTTATTTGAAATTGGCGAACATAGATTGCTTTGTGGGGATAGTACAGATAGCGAACAAGTATCAAAGCTAATGAATGGCTGTAAAGCTGATTTAATGATTACAGATCCACCCTACGGTATGGATAAAAAAGAAATTAAAAACGATAGCTTTGAATTTTATCCAACAATTGTAAAGTCTGTAATGGAAAGCTTTTTGCTATTTACAAAAGATAATTCAAGTGCTTATTGCTTTGGTTTATATCCTTACTTTGTTGAAATGCACCTGCAAATTAAACAATACGCATTTAGCTATATACAAGATTTATATTGGTTAAAAGGCACAACGAGAAGTGTAAATAATAAGTATCGACAAATAATAGAAAATATAATTTATTTTAGCAAAAACGATGATTATATATTTAATTTTTATGAAAAAAATTATCAAAAGTTTGAGTATTATTTAGGCGAAATGAGTTTGGACTTATATAAAAATCCAAATAAAGCAACAGATAAGAATAAAAAACTATATAGCGAAGGATTAATATCTATGCCTAATTTATTGCAATATACAAATTGCAAGGGATTTTTAAAAGGGAAGGACAATGTAGAGCATCCAACAATGAAACCTATTGAAATGTTGCAAGACTTTATATTGCAAAGTTCTAAAGAAAACGATTTAATTCTTGATTTATTTCTCGGTTCTGGTTCAACAATGGTTGCATCACACCAACTTAAACGCAAATGTTACGGTATGGAACTTGATCCTAAATACTGCCAAGTAATAATAGACAGAATGAAAAAGTTAGACCCTACATTAATAATAAAACGAAATGGCATACGACAAGACTAAAATATTTGAACAAGCAAAAGAAGCAATAGTAAAACATAAACTATTCTTTGTTGAAGACATAGTAGCATTCTTGCCAATAGCAAAAAAAACATTTTATGAATACTACCCAATTGATAGTAACGAATGTAACGAGCTAAAAGGATTATTAGAAATAAATCGCATAACATTAAAAGTATCAATGCGTTCTAAATGGTACACATCAAATGCACCTGCTTTGCAAATGGCATTAATGAAATTAATTGCAACACCTGAGGAACTTAAAAAGCTATCAATGACATTTGTTGAAAGTGAAAACACAAACAGAAATGAAAACTTTGATATAAGTAAACTATATGATAGCAAGGCACAAACCGATTTGGAATCAACTGAATAATGATACACGTTACTTTATTGTAACAGGTGGTCGTGGTTCGGGTAAGTCTTTTGAGATAGGTAGGTTTGCATCACTGCTAAGTTATGAACGTGGGCATCGAATACTATTCACAAGGCAAACCATGACCAGTGCGCACTTGTCTATTATTCCTGAATTTCAAGAAAAAATAGAACTGCTAAATTTAGAACACGATTTTGAAATATTAAAAAGCGAAATCAAAAACAAACAGTCAGGGAGTGAAATATTATTTAAAGGTTTAAAAACAAGTAGCGGTGACCAGACTGCAAACTTAAAATCATTACAAGGGGTTACCACATGGATATTGGATGAAGCAGAAGAATTAGTTGATGAGAAAACATTTGATAAAATAAACCTATCAATAAGGCAAAAGGGAAAAAAGAATCGTATAATATTAATCTTAAATCCCGCAACAAAAGAACATTGGATATACAAGAAGTTTTTTGAAGAACGAGGGGTTATAGAAGGTTATACTGGCATACATCAAGATGCAACATATATTCATACTACCTACATAAATAATCTTGAAAACTTAGACGAATCATTCTTAAACGAAATAGAACGGATAAGAGAAAACAACCCAGCTAAATACAAACATATTGTTTTAGGTGGTTGGGTAAACAAAGCAGAGGGAGTAGTATTTACTAATTGGACATTTGGAGAATTTAACCCACACGGATTACAAACTTCATTCGGATTGGATTTTGGTTTCAGTATTGACCCTGACGCATTGAGTGAAGTAGCTATTGACAAAGTAAGAAAGATAATATACGTTAAAGAACACCTATACTCAAATGGTTTAAAAACCCACGTATTAAGCGGTATATTGAAAGATAGAACGCAAGGTAAGGTAATCATAGCAGATAGTGCAGAAGACCGTTTAATCGCAGATTTAAAGCATGCAGGTATAAACATACGAGCAGTAAAGAAAGGAACTATTGAAAGTGGTATAATAAGAATGCAAAACTATAACATTATAGTTGAGCCAAACAGCCACAATATAGCAAAGGAATTAAACAACTATGTTTATGCAGACAAAGCAAGCCACATGTATATTGATAATTGGAATCACATGATTGATTCAATTAGGTATAACGTAATATTTCAACTTGACAATCCAAGCGCAGGAAGATATGCAACAATGAAAATTTAGCAAAAAAGTAAAAAATTTATATATTAAAGAGAATGAAGTTTGAAAAAATAACCATAAGTCAGTTTATAAAATGCAAAACAATTGCAGAACTTGAAACAGACCCATTGAATAGAAACATCAAATTGTTAGCTGAATTAACTAACAAAACATTTGATGAAATAGAATCAATGCCAATTGAAGACTTAACGAAATCATTAAAAGCATTTAGTGAAATAGAAAATCTGAATCCAAACGCAAAGGTTAAAATGGATTTCAAAGTAAAAGGTAGAAGGTTTAAATGTATTTGGCAAACTCAAAAATTAAAAGCAGCACAGTACATTGATGCAACTTCATTCTGTAAAGATGAAGCGAATATAATAAACAACATTCACAATATTTTAGCAGCGATATGTGTTGAAAAGAATTGGTATGGTAAGGTAAAGAAATACGATGGTGCGAATCATAAAGAGGTTGCAGACTTGTTTTTAAACCACATGAAAATTGAGCAGGCATATCCTATCATGCTTTTTTTTTGCAGGTACTACAAGGAATTAGCAGACAATATCCTAATCTATTTGGAATCGGAAGCGGAGAAAGCACTGGAGAAAGTGAAGCCAATATTGGACAAACATTCGAAACTAAATGGGGTTGGATTGTAGCAATAAACAACCTTGCAAACAACGATAGAAGTAAGTGGGAATACTTTGAAGATATGAACATAATAGAGTTCTTAAACACATTAGTATTTTACAAGGATAAAAGTGAAGATGACAAAATAAAATGGCAAGCGCAGCAACGAACATAGGTAATAAGTATGGCAGTTCACCTGATACCTTTGCAAAAGATTTGCAGACTGGTGTTGATGGAATCTTTTTAGATTGGGCAAATGGTTCTATTGAAATAATGCGCAAAATTATAACTCGTAAAGCAAGAACTAAACAAGCGAGTACATTGGCAAGTTCATTAATTCCATTTCCAAAAGCATTGGGAATACAAATTAAAGGTGAATACTATTGGGAATTTGTGGATGAGGGTGTGAAAGGTGTATTCAATCAAGCAAAAGCACCTAACAGTCAATTTAGTTTTAAGAATTTAGGAGTGCCACCTGATATGCTAAATAGTTTTAAGCAATACATAGCACGAACTGGCAGTAAGGGATTAAGAAAACAAACTTTAATCCGTAAGAATAAAAAGAAACAAGCAGACTTAATCACAAAGGAAGCAATGAGTATGGCAGTAGCTACCAAGATAGGCGGAATAAAACCAATGAACTATGTCGAACCTGCTGTGGGTGCTAAAAGATTAAAGATGTTAAACAAAGCACTATCAAAAGAAATGGCAGTAAAAATAAAATTAGCAATTATAAAGTAATTATAAAGTAATGGCAATAACAATTATAGCAACACCAAGCGCATTCATGGCAGCATTTAATCAAGTGCCATACACAGTAAGTTCAAATCTAACTGCACAACCTAACTTCAATTTTATAGTTGATGTAAACGAAACAAGTGGCACAAACAATCCATTAGCGAGGTTAAAATATCCAGTACAACCAAGTAGCGCACAACTAACATTTGATGTCGGCAACGTATTGCAAAACTATGTTAGCTACGATTTTAATAATGTAACAGGAGTTTTTGGAACTAATACTGATTCAAGACTTAAATACTTTGTACAATTTAGAGAACTATATGATGTAAGTGGAATACCTACTTTAAGTGGAGTATTAGCAAGTAACCCAACAACACCAAGTGCATCAAGTTATAACTTTGCAGGAAATGGAATATTTGATTTTGAAGACTTCACATCAACTGCATACGATAATTTAAATGTAAGTGGCTTTGGTTACTTATCAAATGCAGGAAGCACCGAAAGAATTGAAAGCAATCAAGAGAAGTTCTTATATTGGTTTGACCCTAATACAGCAGTTAAGTTTATACAATACACAGGCGCAACTGGTAACGTAGTAACAGCAGTAACATTAACTGCAAAAGAACATTTATTTAGTATAAAAGCAGGAAAGTACGCACAAGATGTATTAATAGCAGGTGGAATATCAATAATTGATACGTACAATGTTTCATTATTAGGTGCAGCAAGTAACGTATTAGCATCAAGAACTTTCAGTTTAAACACAGAATGCAGCCAATACCCAACAGTAAGACTACATTGGATGAATAAACTTGGTGGATTTGATACGTTTAACTTCAATAAGAACACAATAAACGCAATGGATATAGAACGTAAACAATTCAAAGCACCATTGCCAATAGGTTACAGTAAGCAAGATAGGTTAAAAACCAACTACAACACTACAATAAACGATAAAATAAGTATCAATAGTGATTGGATAACAGAAACAGAAAGCACATTACTTGAAGAATTAGCCACATCACCTGTAATATATCTTGAAAGAAGCGCAACGGAATTTGTAGCAGTAAACATAACCAACACAAGTTACGAAATAAAAACATACTTAACCGATAGAAAGATGTTTAACGTAACATTTGACATAGAATACACTTACTCACGTTACAGACAATCGCTATAATGAATCAAAACAGATTAGTAATAAACCAAGTAGCAGGAGCAAACATAGTTGAGTATGAACTTGACTTGTATGATAATGTACCTTTGCCTATTAACAAAAGTATAATTGACATTCAGAACATAGCTGAACGTAAAAGTGATTTTACTAAAACTATTACTTTGCCCGGCACTCACAACAACAATGATATTTTTAGCAACATATTTAATTTAGCACGTTCAGTTCAAAATACTAATACGTACAACGTCGCTCCTGACTTTAACCCAAACTTAAAAGCAGATGCAATACTTTATAAGAATGGCATAGCTATGATTCAAGGGTACTTGCAACTAACTAATATTAATATAGTTGATGAATATCAAATAGAATACGAGGTAATAATAATTGGCAGAACTGCTAACTTGTTTCAAGATTTAGGCGAAAAGAAACTTAATGAACTTGATTTAAGTGCTTATGACCATACTTGGAATTACACTAACATCGCAGCAAGTTGGACACCATTAGTAACACGAGGTTACTACTATGGATTGATTGACAAAGGTTTTAGTAACGACCAAAAAGGATTCTATACAGTACACCAAAAACCACAAATATTTGCAAAGGCGATAGTAGATGCAATATTTAAAGATGCAGGATATAGGTATAGTTCTGATTTTTTTACAACTGCTAACTTTAATAAATTAGTAGTTCCATGTACACAAGACAAATTATTACTAACAACACAACAAGTAACAGATAGAACATTTAAAGGCGATAGAACAACCAATAGTTCTTATGCACCTATAACAACTATAATTACAAATTTACCTTTTAACAATACTGGCATACAGTCAACACCTGCAGGTTATAATAATACAACTTTTCAATTTACAGTAAAAACAAATGGTCATTATCAGTATGGTTTAAATGTAAATATAACACTGCGACCAATTAACCCTATTTCAGACCCTTATAACTTTCAAATATTTTATATTTACCAAACAAGAGGTGTAACTAAAACATTAATTGGAGCAAAAAGAACAGAGATTAATTCAAATACAACTGATACAAGTAATACTTATTTTGAAACACCAAGTATATGGTGTGAAGTAAACGATATTATTTCAGTAGAAATGGAATCAAATTATTTTGATAGTTGGGAATATTCTTTATTAACTGATTCAGCATTTTTTTCAATACCATTTACCGAAATAACAATTGGTGACACAATGCAACTTGAAAACTGTTTACCTGCTGATATTAAGCAAGCAGACTTTTTAGCATCAATTATTAAGTTGTTTAACTTATATGTTTCGGTTGATGCATTAGACAGTAAGAAACTAAAAATTGAAACAAGGGATGTATATTTTACAAGTGATACAGTAGACTTTACTAATAAGATTGATGTAAGCAGAGGTGTTGAAGTAAAGCCATTAGGTGCAAGTAAGTACAAAGAATATACATTTGCTATGTCAGAAGATAAGGATGAGTTAAACCAAACTTACCAAAGTCAATATGTATATCCTTATGGAACAAAAGTATTACCTATAACAAATGACTTTATTACTGAAACATATAAGACAGAAGTATTATTTGCACCAACACCATTAGGAGCAGCAAGGAACAATCCAAAAGTAGTATTTAGTCAAATAATATTTAAAGATTCAAATGGAAATTCAATAGATAGCACATCAAAATTAAGGTTATTAGTAGCAGGTGGTTTAAGTGCATCAATGGGTACTAACTACTTTCATTATCTTGACCCTGATGGCACATATCATTACTTTGATTCTTATGCTTATGT
>Ga0181364_1000174_pt1 | contig 11178 bp, 12 predicted proteins | sample Fa13NDMM110SN_FD_130108 | JGI IMG/M metagenome (GOLD analysis project Ga0181364, IMG submission 130108) | Freshwater viral communities from Lake Michigan, USA - Fa13.ND.MM110.S.N | ecosystem: Environmental > Aquatic > Freshwater > Lake | place: USA: Michigan | collected 2013-09-24
AAATATTAACATATACTAATTATAGGGTGGAGGTGGAGGCTTAAAGTGGGATGAATGCAAATTCTTGGGTTCCACTTTCTGTCATAATTCCAAATTTACTAATACAAAACTCAACTGTATTTACAGCACTTGCACTATTGGAAGATAAGGCAAATCCTAATATCTCTTCTGTGGGTTCAAACGGACCAACATTAGATCCACCAACTGGAGAAAGCCCCATATTAATTAGTGTTTGTCCATAGTATGCAGGAGTTGGACAAGTTAATGATAAATTAGTAAACATGCAATATCTTGTATTTGGAACTGGACTTATTGCTTGATCGAAAATATATACTCGTTTTGACCTATACCATAGAGGGTCGCCAGATTGTGGCTTAGTATAAATAACTATAAATGGTGAATTATCATTACTTGTAGTCAAGCCATTAAATATATACATATACAATCCCAAAACATCGGCAACAGTCATTGCAACATTAGGAGGCATATACCAATTAATTTTATATCCAGCAACCGTATTTTTAAAATACCAAGCAGGACTGAATGCATATGTATTTATAATTGTAGAAGTTGGAGCAGTTGCTGGTCTTCCATCGGCAAATATTCCTAATGAGAAATTCTGTAATATTGTATTAGTTTGTAATATTTGTAATGTTGAGACATCGCTATTATAACTTACACCGTTAAATGTCAAATCTGTGGACGATAATATAGCAATATCGCTATTATCTCTTTTTTTGATTTCTAATTGTGTTTGTGATAAATTAGTTATATCTGTTGTATCTGAAATTTGTAATAAACCAGCATATAAATTGCTTACGGTATTAGTAGATGTATTAGCACTAAATGTTCTATTACCAGCTACACCACTTGAAAGATTATTAGCAACATCCTCAAATTGAATATATCCTGATGCATAAGTTGATAAATAAACATTCGGATTTGTTAGCACTAATGTATTATTTTGCATATCAAGAACTGTACCCTGTGTATCATTCCTAATAACAGTATCCACATTTAAAATACCTACATTATTGATTTCATATCCTGAAGCATCTAAATTTTGGCTTAAAGTTCCAGAGAATGAACCAGTTGCACCAGTTGCACCAGTTGCACCAGTTGCACCAGTTGCACCATCTAATCCATTAGCTCCAGTTGCACCAGTTGCACCAGTTGCACCAGTTGCACCATCTAATCCATTAGACCCAGTCGCTCCAGTCGCACCAGTTGCACCATCTAATCCATTAGCACCAGTTGCACCAGTTGCACCATCTAAGCCATTAGCCCCAGTTGCACCAGTCGCTCCAGTATCTCCTGTGAATCCAGTTGCTCCCTGTGAACCAGTCGCTCCAGTGTTTCCCATATCGCCCTTTTCTCCTGTAGCCCCAGTTGCACCAGTCGCCCCTGTTGATCCTGTCGCACCTGTTGCACCAGTAAAAGAAGCTGTGCCATCTTGGCCTCTTGCTCCTGTAGCCCCTGTGGCACCTTGTATACCTTGCACACCTTGAGGGCCAGTTGCTCCTGTTGATCCTGCAAGTGAAGCGGTCTCTTGTATCGTACCATCGGCAAAAATGATTCCTCCATCTTGTAGTTGAACTTGATTTGTTGCAAGTCCTGTAGTTCCTGATGTATCAAGTCTGTAAACTCCGTTTTGTAAAAGAGTTCTCGCACTCATTATTTTTTGGTGAAGCTTTTTGAAAAGATTTTTATTATATTATATAGTAAAAAAAATAATATTTTAAATTAAATATATTTCGATTGCATACGGTCGCTCTTGTTTTTGGGTAAAGCCTTTTATAAAAAAGGCTTAGTCGCTTTCACTACAACTTGATCTGGACTCATTCCCTTTGAAGTTATTAAATCGTTGTATTCATCAGTATCTAGATCTAAAAAAGAAGCTCTACAAACTACATGTCGTCCGCAAGTCGCAACATTTGGATTGTGTGCTTGGTGTTGATACTCATTAAAATATATTGGTTTTCCTGTGTCATAAAGTTGACTCAATAAATATGGATTTTCTTGATGTAATTGCTTTAATGTTTTTTTCGTTAGTGCTTGTTTCCAAGCTTTGCTATCTGGTTTATTTCCGTATGAATCATAAACATGTATACCTTGTTCACTTCTTCCTTTATCTTTTAGAAAACATAAACACCAATGACCATATGTTGGCTGTTGTCTAACTAAAAATACAACTGCTTTACTTGGACTTGATCGCAATACATTCATTACTCCCTTTTTTATCAACTCTGAATAGGGCATCACTGGAACTTCGTTGTTCAATAAGTTGCTTATTTGGGTATCTGTCAAGCTTATATTCATTTAATTTTTTATGGTCATCTATAATATAATAAATGTTAGCTAAAGTTAGGCCTGTAAAATATCCAATTATTATTTTTTTCATTATATATTTATATAATTATATATTTAAAAAATGAAAATTATTAATCTTACAGATTCACCAAAAAAAAATAAAAGATTTAGGGTTTATATGGATGATGGGAAACATTATGATTTCGGTTTGGATACTGGATCAACATATATTGACCATCACGATAAACAAAAAAGATTGGCATATATTGCAAGACATCTTGGCAATGTAAGAGAAAAAAGATTAATTGATTCCCTTACACCCTCACCTGCTTTATTCTCCTTAGGCCTCCTTTGGGGTCGCTATGATAATTTAGAAGATAATATAAAATATTTAAATAATTTATTTAAAAAATAATATAATTTATAATATATAGGCTCAAAAATGAAAATCAAAGATTTGCCTAACGAAATAATCAATTTAATATATGATTTTATTGGAACTGTAAATATTAATACAATATTATCTAATAAAAGACAAATTTATGAAAAAGAAATATTGAAACCAAGAAATTTTTATTCAACTATAAGAGGTTATAATCCGTTATTTAATAAATGGGAACAATATTCTTATAATAATATGGAAAAAAAAATATTTTGTTATAGAACAAGATGGTTTGAAAGTGCAATGACTAAAGATGAATATGTTGAAATAGCAACAAAACTTGTTGAAGATGGAAAATTAGATTCTATAATTTTTTAAAACTCGTTAGCAAGATATTCTTTTGCTTGTTGTTGTGTTCTTTTTTTGTCAATCACAGTTCGTTTTTTAATTGCACTTTCTACTTCGTCATGATCATATATACAAGCTCGTTTTTCAGATATTAATACTTGAGGGGCACTTGTTTTTAAACATACCCAACGACCCCAGCCGTCAGCCTTCAAAGCATTTCGCATACCTTCAGGCATTCCCAAATGATGATGCAACATATAAGTTAAATTTCTTGAACTACTAATTTTTGGAAACCAAACAACAGCATTTAATTCTGTCAAAATCATTTTAGTCTGTTTGCCGTTTGCACTTCTATGACTAATAAATAAGCAATTAATACCTCGCTTTCTTCCCATAGTTAAAACTTGTTCAATTACAGATTGAATTGCTTTTTCTTTCTTTTTTTCTGTGATGCCTTCAATGTCATCAAAAATAACAATACTTCTACCATTAGGATTTGTAAAATCTTCTAATGTTGGTGGGTCTCTTGCAAACTCATCATCAACTTTAAGGTGTCTATGTGGGAAATCATATGCTGGATCTTCAATATCATCAGATGAAATAATAGTTATATATTGTGGTTCTGGATGAAACATTTCAATAAAAACTTTACAATAAGAACCACACCATGTAGATTTTCCACTTCCTGCCCCACCAGTTATAAATATATTATCAACTAAATTTTCTCGTGTTTCAGGACATACTGTAAAGTGTAATTCATTTGGCAATTCTACTAACTTTTCGCCGTCTCCTTCTTCTCCAACTTTTAACATACCAATTGGCATCTCTTTTGGATCTTGAACAACTGCAATTGGTCTTAATCCTCTCTGTCGTTTATTCAATGGGGTTAAGTGCAACATTACACCTTTTACCGTCTTTCGATAATCTTCGATTCTCTACAGACTCCAAAAGGCTGACCCAAAAATTTGCTTGTAAATATTTTATTTAAAATATAATATATATATATAAATATAATAATATTTAAAATAAATAAATTTTTGGTCAGCTTTTTGAAGCTCGTAGAGACGAAGTATCGTAGAGCGGTAAAAAGTGTATAATGTCAAGCCCTTCGGTTTTTTCTCTTGAAGTTAATCTTTCAACACTCACAGATGGATTATCTATTGTCTCTTCACAAGTAAACAGAGCAGGTGTTATTCTTCAAAATCCTCAGGATTATTATGTTTCAATTACTCGCCTAATCGTTGCCACAAATCGTATCCCATTATGGCAACCACAACTAAATACAACATCACCATATAATGACGGATATAATACCATTTATTCTGTATATTTAACTTATAAAGATTTTAATTCTGGGCAAGTATACTTGAGAGTTATAAATGATGATGATACAGTATCTCCACCAACTGGTTCTGTATCTTCTCAACCAACTAATGGATGGGGTAATGTATTTTCATTTGATACAATTTCTCAAATGGTAAATACAGCAATCGCTACAGCATATAGTGCATTAAATACTGCAAGTGGTGGAGTACTTCCATCAAATCCACCATTTATGATATGGAATAATCAAACTCAAATATTTTCTATGAGTTGTTTTCCAATGAGTCTTTATGATCAATCAACAGGGGATGATGTAGTAAATATTTATTTTAATAATAGTTATAGACCATATTTATTAGGATGGGCAATTAATATTTTATCTAATTCAGCAACGAGTCCGAATGGCGAAGATGTACTACTAATAATTAGAAATAATGGTATAAATTATACACCACAAAATGACCCTCCATCTTTTGCACCATCTGACCCATCAACAACAACGATGACTATGACACAGGATATTTCGGCTCCTTGGTGTTTTGTTGCATTATCTAAAATTCAAGTTATATCAACAATTCCTCTTGCATTTCCTACATTATCAGATTTGCCATTAAATTTAGTTGGTGAAGCATTTAATAATCAGTCAACACCAATATTAATGGATTTCTTAGTTAATTATTCTCAAGGTGGAGCAAGTAGTTTTCAACAACCAATATCATATAGTGCAACAAGTGATTTATATTCATCGCCAATTAAAATGGGAGGTTCTGCACCACTTACAAGTTTTGGAATTGGTGTATATTGGCAAAATCTACAAGGCACATCAATACCATTGCAAACATGGGGGCTTCGTAATAGTTCATTAAAATTAACCTTTATTCATAAATCAATAATTGAGGGGGGAAATTTTGCAAGTAAATAAAAGTGAAAATCGCTAATAATTAATATTAATTTAAAAATTTATTTTTTTTACTATATAACACAATAATAATTTTTCACAACTAAAAATAACACTTTTTAAAAAAAAGCTGACCAAAAAGAAATGATGAAACTTGCAAAAGCCGTCGATGGAAGAGTTGATATTTCGGAGCCAACTTTAGTCGTATTTTCGTCTGTCCCATCTGTGCAGTACTATTCAGCGGTTCCAGCCACCCCAAGCAACAACCCTAATATCGTAATCCCTATCAGTCCAGGCTTTGGCTTATCTCGTAGTCTTGCTTTTCAGGCTGAGATTTCATTTACCATTACTGGTACTGCTTTGAATCTATTTCTTGAACAACAATGTATCAGTCTTCGTGCTTTTCCGATCAACCAGACATTGACAAACTTGAATATCCAACTTGGAACAAATGGAGTTCAGATTACACCAAATCTTTTTACAAGTGCATTTCTTCACTACAACAACGACTCACTCGCCCAAAGACAAAATCAATCAGGAACAGCAAGTGCCCCAGACTTTACTACAGCATATGAGCCATTAGTTGGAACTGTCAGTTCTCCATTTGCTAATACTCTCGATGAAAATCAATCTAGTTCTATTAACACTGTAAGAACTAAGCAACTATCAAACTTTGTTGTAAATAGTGCTGGAACTTCTCTTACTTTCACCGCAAACATTGTAGAAGATTTAATCGCTTCTCCTTTCCTTTATAATGCCACGGTTGATCCACAAAAAGCAATCTTTAACTTAAACAATGTCAACATTACCATGTCATTTAACTATCTACAAAGAATGCTTTCTTATTCTATCCCATCAGGTGCAACTGTATCTGGAGTAAGTGCAGTATTTAACAGTCAAGCTATCTTGTGTCAATTTGTAGCACCATTTGAAAACTCTATTACTAACCGCACAATGCCTACTTCTTACAACTACTCATACATCCAATCAACCGATACCACAATTGCCAACTTACCAGCTGGTGCAAGTGTTTCAGTATCAACTAATACTCAACAACTATCAATTATTCCTGATATGTTCTTAATTTATGTAATCCCATCTGTTGAATCACTAACGAGTATTTCTCCATCTCTTCCTGATTTCTTCTTTCCTATTACTAACATTAATATTAATATTGGTATGAGACAATCTGTACTTGGTCAAGCTACTCAATTTCAACTTTGGCAACTATACAAAAAGAATGGAGGTATTGCCGATTGGTCTCGTTTCTCTGGTGCTTCAGTTGTTGACTCAACAGGTATTAAGACAACTCTTGGCGGTGCACCACTTATTTTATCAGTTGCTCAAGATCTTAATCTTCCAGCAACAAGTACTGTTGGAGAAGTTGAATCGAGTAATTTTAGTGCAAATCTTACTGTATATAATAATACTGGTATTAATTTTACCAACTGCACTATTCGAGTTGTATCATTAACTGATGGTTGGATCACGACTTCAGGAAATGGCAACATTGATGTACACACTGGAGGCATTACTCCTGAGATGGTTGCTATGGCAAATGAAATGCCATATCTTGCAGAGGAAACATTGAAGAGAAATGCAAAAGGAAAAGGTTATTCTGGAGGAAAATATAGTTGGTCTGATTTTAAGCATGATATGCGAGGAGTTCTAAATTATATCTCCCCTGTTAGTAAGCCAATTATTGGAGCATTAACTAAAAAAGCAGTTGGTACTATTGAAGGTGCCGGAATGTATCCAAGACGAGAAATTCGAGGTGCAATTCGTGGAATGTATTAGAACCCTTTTAAAAAAAGGTTTCATCCAAAATAATTAAAAATAATTTATAAAATGTATCAAATAAATAATATTAATTTAAAAATTTATTTTTTTTACTATATAACACAATTAAATTTTTTCAATCAAATTAAACTTAATAAAAATGTACGGAGGCTTAACTGGTTTTGGTATGTATGGTGGTGCAGACTATGAGGATGACGAGTATGACTACGAAGAAGAGCCAGAATCTTTAGGTGGTCTTTTGCTTGGTGGTGCAAGAAGAAGAAAGAAGAAGTCAACCCCTGCCATGACACATCTTCGCCGTTTTATGGCTGCCGAAAAAAGTGCTATCGGTTTAGAAAGAAAAGCTGGACATCCACAATTTGCAAAAAGACTTGCTGAAGATTATGGATGGAATGCTAAAATCAAGAAAAGCCCTGCTTGGATGACCAAGAAATACCACGAGATTTATGATATGCCAGCACCAAGAAGAAAGACTGCCTCTATGTCTCGTTCTCGTTCTATGGGAAGTTCTCGTTCTACTGCTTCACATGCTGGTAAAGTATTTAATGCTTCTACTGGCCGTTGGGTTTCTCGAACTGGTTCTATTGGAAAGGCCATCCTGTCAAGTTCCAGATAGGAAGTGGGGCGGAATCCTCCAAAGAATCTATCAAAAAGTACATCATTGAAAGATTATCTAAAAAAATCTGATCCAGTAAAATTGGCAAGAGCTAGAGAAAGAGTAAGACAAGAAAGAGAAATTGTAAAATCATTAGAAAGATTTGAATCAATGGCTGAACCAGAAGTTCCAACAGCTCAAGAAGAAGTTCAAGAAATTGTTCAAGAAATAATTAACCAAACAGGACAATTGCCAAGTGAAGCAGAAGTTGACAATATTAAAGTAGAAGTTCTACAAGACCGCAGAAAAAGAGGTGTTCAAGCAGGTGCTAAAAGAGGGCCATATCAAACTAAACTTAAAACTGCCCAATCTGTAAGGGATAGAGAACTAAAATTAAAGGGACTAACTGCACTCGAAAACTTAGTTCGTGCAAGAAAACTACGAAGACTTCAACAACAACAGGAATTTTTATCAGAACAAGCACGACAAGATGCAGAAGATGAAGCATGGATACAGCATCAAGAGGCAATAAGCAGAGCAAATAAATCTGGAGTTGCTGGAGTTAGTTTTGTAAGTCCTTCACCACAACCATCCGCAGTTGTTGATGCATTTACTGGACAGGTTGGGGTTGCTCCTGGTTGGGATTAGGAAGTGGGGCGAGAACCCCTCCAGAAACTATCGAAGGCACAGAAGAAAGTAGTTGCGGATATATATGAAGAAATTGAAAATGCAGTACCAATAAAATTATCACCATTACAAGAACAAAAAGTTAAAACAGAAATTGCCGAAGAACTACAAGCAGAAGAAGAAAATATTGATATGGATATTGATGAATTTTTATTGCAGTTGTCAAGAGGATTTGCAGAAGAAGAAGGTTCAGAATTTTCAGGTAATGGATTATTAGTAGGTGGTGCATTATCAATAAATCATATAAAAAAAATGTTAAAAGCAAGTTATAAAGATGCACCAGAAAGAATTGATGATTTTATTTTAGATAAACAATTAAGCGGACAATATGGAGTCGTTTATTTTAATCCTCGTACTGGTCAATCAGTTGTGGTTCATAGAGGCACAAAAGAAGCGATGGACTGGACTAATAATGCAATGTATGCTTTGGGTATGTATAAATATACTAATAGATATAAAACAGGTTTACAAATGCAAAGAAAAGCGGAAAAAAAATATGGTGCAAAAAATATTACAACTCTTGGCCACTCACAGGGTGCCATTCTGGCTAGAGAACTTGGGCAGAATACAAAAGAGATTATAACTTTGAATCCAGCATATAAAGGAGAAAAACCGCTTAAGAATGAATATAATATAAGATCATCAGGTGATTTAGTGAGTGTTGGTTTACATGGTACAAGAAGAGGTCATGATTTATTAATAGGTTCAAAAGGATTTAATCCATTAGATGAACATATGATAGACATCTTAGATAGAGTTGATCAGAATAAAATGTTTGGTGCTAATTAATATTAATTTAAAAAATTATTTTTTTTACTATATACAATAAATAAATTTTCAATCAAAATCAAATTTCAAAATGAGTGCAAGAACAATTCTTAATCCTCCACTAATCAATGAGTTAAACGGACTATTCGATGGAACTTCAGACATTACCGCATCAACTATTACCGCTACTGATTATGTAGTTCTTGGTACAAATGGAGGAATAAATGCGGTGTTAGAATGTTCAACATCTAATACAGTTCAAGTTGGAAATATTTCAGGAGGAGCCCCTGCAGGAAATATAAGGTGTGCAGGTATTACGGCCACTGGAACAATTACTGCGAGTGGAACAATAACGGCAACAACATTTGCAGGAGGTATTGTAGCATATAATGATAATTTTACTGCTACTTGGTCTGCTAATTCTGCGGTGGCTACATCTATTACTATTCCTAATTTTATAGGTTCTTCTGCTTCTGCTTATGTTATAACTGGTATAAATCCATCAATATCTGAACCCACCGCTGCTTTTCTTATCCTGTCTCTTACCTTTACAGGCAATACTGATACAGGTACAACTTTAGATTTACAAGCATATAATACTAGTAGTACTGGTTTTTCGGCAACTGTTTATTATTCTATTATTGCCATGAATTAAATCAAAAAAAAATATAATTTATAATATAATGCAAGAATTAAGTGAAATATTTTATACTCTATTGATCACAACGACAATAGGTTTGATATTATCAATTGCTAAATTATGTTATAAAAGTAAATGTCGTGAAGTTAATGTATGTTGTATAAAGATCATTAGGGATGTCGAAGGTGAAGAAAAAATAGATGAACAAGTAAGAGAGCCATCAAGTCCAAGAGCTGAAAATAATAATGTTTAAATGGCAAAAATTATAATTGATATTAATTATATATTTTTTTTTTTGTTCTATATATCATGATTCAATGTTTAATATGATTTTCAAATATCTAAATTAGATATTTTTTAGATATTTTATAGATATTTTACATAGAAATATATGAAATAGATATTATTTAGATATTATATAGATATTAGGATGTAAATATTTTAAAATATTTACTGTAAAGTATCTCTTTAATATATAATTTAGATAAAAATGAGATAAAAAAAAGAAGATATCTATAAAATATCTATATTAATATCTAACTTAGATATTTACACCCTATAAATTATCGAGTAAATACCGAGGAGGCATTGCATCATCGACTTTTACATAGTTATTTTGAATAGTGTTTGAACTTGTCCCCATTGCCTTTGCAGTATCTTTTAACTCTTGCATAGGTTCTTTGAATTTATCGGTCAAATAGATATTACGAAGCATTGATACCCCTATCTTCTTTTTGAAGATCCTATTTAGTATTCTTGTAATATCATTGACTTGCAGTAATGGTTGCCCTTCATAGTCTACTAATAATGGATACTTCTTTTGCTTCTTTAGTGGATGGAGCCTTATATATAATTTTAATAATTCTTGTAATTCTGGGTTAACTTCTATCTCTTGTAAATTATATGTTCCCTTAGTTTTATAATTATAAAAAAGAAACCATCCACCCATCCAATAATTAAATTCTTTATAATTATCATCAAAATCTTTAGTAGATTTAATAACTAACATTAATTGATAATCTTTATTTCTTCTTGGTTGTTGTAAAGTATATAATGAAAATACTATAAAGTCTAATATATCTGACCATTGCTTAGCATTAACTTTTTTCAAATGTAATAATGGTATTACTTGCTCTGACATTTCTTGATATCTTTGCATGACTTCATCTTGATTGATCCAGTTTGCCGTTTGTGTCTCACTCTTTGTTGTATTATCTTTTAGTGCTTTATTCATATCCATCATTAAGCCATAGTAAAATTTATGAGCCATATCAAAACCTTTCAAATCTTTTAATGTTGATACAATTGCAATCAAATAAGTTCTTTGAGAATTTGGCTTGAGGTGTGAAATCTTTTGCAAGATATCTTCAGTTTTTTTCAAGAAGTTGAAATTTTTAATTTCATTTCCATCATTTAATCTAATTAGA
>Ga0181364_1000177_pt1 | contig 11052 bp, 18 predicted proteins | sample Fa13NDMM110SN_FD_130108 | JGI IMG/M metagenome (GOLD analysis project Ga0181364, IMG submission 130108) | Freshwater viral communities from Lake Michigan, USA - Fa13.ND.MM110.S.N | ecosystem: Environmental > Aquatic > Freshwater > Lake | place: USA: Michigan | collected 2013-09-24
GCAAGATTAGCTTTCCAAGACTTACTTCGTTATGACGGAGCAAAATTGGAAATTGTTGAATTAAAAAATGTTATTGTTTTAAAGGACCAACAAATAAATTTATTTAAACAAAAAGACACACTAAAGGATTTAAAAATTTCTAATTTAGAGGTAATCATCAATAAGAAAGATGAACAATTTGGTTTAGAAAGACAAAAATCTGAAAGTCTATTAAAAGAATTGAAAGGACAAAGAAGAAAAACATTCCTATATAAGATTGGTTCATTTGTTGCAATAATTACAACCTCTATGCTTTTGTTAAAGTAAAATGAAAAAATACTTAGAGATAAAAAATATCATCATTACAATATTAATAATTCTATTATTGTTAGTATCTTTTGACCCATTTGGTGTTATGCCGAAAAGAATTAAAACAGTTGAAAAAATTGTTAAGGTTGAAGGACAAACATTACACCCAATAGAAGATTCTGTAACGGAAGAAGAACCAATTGAAGACCATGTTTGCCCTGAGAATATTGTTGAGGTTGAAGTAACTAAAGAAGTTCCTGTTTTACAACTTGTGGATACTGTAGAAATATTGAAAATATATTATGCAAAAAGTACGCAAAAAGATATTTTAACGTTACCTAATAATATAGGAACGATAACTTTGATTGATACTATCTCACAAAACAAAGTAGTAGGTAGAAGTTTTGAATCTAAAGTTAAAAAACAAATAGTAAAAGGTGATACATTAAGAATACCTGAGTCACCTAAGAATCTTTTGTATGTTGGGTTTGAAACTAATTTAGACAGACCGGATTTAATTAGTAACCTTGGTTTTGGATTAATGTTTAAAACCAAAACTGAAAAAATATACAAATTGAATGTGGGGGTTAACAATAGAGTTGTAGGTGGAACGACTACGGGAGCATTTACTCCTTATATAGGCGGGGGAGTATATTGGAAAATTAATTTAAAGAAACACTAAAGATATGAAGACATTCATACTTTTTATTTTCGGGATGTTCGAGGATCACGAAGATGTTGAATTTTTTTGTACCGAAGTACTCGGCGACACAAAGTCAATAAAGTCTTTAAGATATATCATCGAGAATTCACAAAATATAATTGTTATATTTGATTCTGATACTGAATATTTCGCGTTATCCAAAGATTTATTCGAATCACTCACAATAGAAAACGTTAAGTTTTATTTCCTAATTGAACGTGACACATTAGTCACCGCACACTTACCAGCACAGGTTAAAGACTTCATTTTTAAACCACAAACCGAAAATAGTGCAATGTTTCTTGAGTATATGAAAAAAGAAGAGGACGTACCACTTATGGATTTAGACGAGGTATTGGATAAAATTGAAAAATGGGGAATTGAAAGTTTAACATTGGATGAAAAAAACTTCTTAGATAATTTTGAATAATCGAAATTATTTTGTATCTTTAGTTATATCATAACTTACTAACAAACCAGCCATGAAAAAATCCATTATCACCAACACGGATGAGATTCAACAGTATATAAAAGATATACGAAAAATTCCCGTAATTTCTCACGAAAAACAAGAAGAGATTTTTACTTTACTTAAAAGTAAAACAACGACGAAGCGAGAAAAAGAAAAACTCTACAATGAGTTGGTGGTCGGTAACTTACGATTTGTCATTTCTGTTGCAAAGATGTACCAAAACCAAGGAATGGATATTATGGATTTAATTTCCGAAGGTAATATTGGTTTAATGAAGGCAGCTGAGAGATTTGACCCTACAAGTGGATTTAAATTTATTTCTTATGCGGTATGGTGGATAAAACAATCAATGATGGCATCGTTAAATGACAATGCAAGAACGATTCGTATTCCGTCAAATTTAGTACAAGAGGCACAAAAAAAGAAAAAAGAAGAAATATCTCAAGAAGACCAATTCTATATTAGTAAGAATGACGAACCCGTTGCAACTGAATTACCATATTGTATTGGTTTATATTCAGAGATTAACGAAGATGGTGACACATTGATTGACATGATTCCAAACAAAAATGCTGACGACCCCGAGGCATTTATCAACTCACCTGAAGAAATTAAGAAAAAAGTAAATCTTATGTTGGGTGTGTTGGACGAAAGAGAAAAAATTATAATTGAGAGATATTATGGTTTGACAGGAGTAGAATCTAACTTAGAAGACTTAGGGGATGAATTCGGATGTACTAAAGAACGCATTAGACAATTACGTGATAAGGCCATTAAAAAATTACGTAATGAGAGTTTTGGCCTACTAAACTATTTATAAATTATAATATTATGAAAAAGGTAATCGAATTAATAAAAACTTACAAAATAGGGATACTGATTTTTTTAACAGTCATTTTCTTTTTTAGGTCGTGTAGTAATTCAAGTAAAGTAACTAAGTTAGAAAAAATTGAAAAACAAAATACGGCTATAATTGATAGTCTTAAAATCACACATAAAAACGAAAAAATAGCAATTCACGGTTTTTATGATAATTGGATTACACAAAAAGATAGAGGACCTCAGTTAATGGAACTACATTTTATTGTTAAAGAAAATCTAAAAAAAGAACAAGAATCTAAATGAAACATTGGCTTAACACACATTATAAAACATTAATAATTGCTGCGTTTTTGATACCAATCGTCACCGTAGCAATTGTTTCTATTTCTCACGTAACCAAATGGTACGGTATTTCGAATCCCGTAACATGGGCGGTTTACCTTTCAATCGGTATTGAGATTGCAGCATTATCGGCGTTAGCTGCAATATCCGCTAATATGGGTAAGAAAGTTTATTTCCCGTTTGCCATAGTAACCATTATTCAATTCATAGGTAATATCTATTTTGCATACTCATATATTGATATTAACAGTAAAGCGTTTCAAGATTGGGTCGGTTTAGTATCACCTTTAGTTGAGTCTATGGGTGTTGACCCGACCGATTTTTCGGGACACAAAAGATTCTTAGCATTTTTTGCGGGCGGTATGTTACCGATAATTTCATTATCGTTCTTACATATGTTAGTTCAATTCACAGAAGAAGATAGAATTAAAGAAAATGGAAATGGTACCGAAGAAAAACCCTTAAATAATGTTGAGGCTAAAGATATTATCGGTGAAGTTTCACGATTAAGATTATCTGATAATGATTTAGAAATCTTAGAGAAACATCTTGCAAATCCTAAAGAACCAAATGAAATATTAAAGAAAGCTGCTGATGACTATAAAAAAAGAAGTGAGTTATTATCAGAGATAATAAAAAACGACGAGGAGTTAGGTTTATATAATGAACCATTTGATAATCCAATGGTTAAGGATAATTCGGATGATAATATTTCGGATTGGGACGCAACTTTAATGGACGGATTGGAAGACGAAGAACCTTTCTTTACTGATGAAGAAGTGGAGAAAATTTTACAAGAAGAACCAACAGAAGAAGAAATTCAACGAAATTTTTCCACCATAGAACCCGAAACTGAGAATATTTTCCAAGATGACAATTATTTGACGGATGCAATTAGAGAATTTAACCAAGAATCAATAGAAGAAGAATTTGATGGATTTGTTCCTGAACCATTTGCAACTCCTGAAGAAGTTGAAGAACTTAAAATTGATGTTGTGTTAGAAACACCAATAGATGACAATATAATTAATGTTGTTATTGATGATGATGTATTGATACCACCAACACAAACCAATCCTTTACCTACACCAAATGAACAGGTTATTAAAATTGATTTCTCAACACCAGAAGACCCAACATTAGTCGATACTGATGTTGAAAAAAAAAACAGTTAACAACACTCCAAGAGGAGACATCAAACCCCCCCTTAAACACGGAAGATATTCCATCATTACCTTTGGACCAAGTAGTTTCAATAGATGATGATTTATATTGGGAGAAAGATGATACCAACCCAAACCAAGTAATTTATGACTTGGATAATAATTTAGTAATAATTCCGGTATCCGAGGATGAATTAGAAGTAACACCAACTAATCTCCCTGAAGTTAAAAAAATAGTATCAAGAAATGTTGGAAATACACAACGTAGAAGTTTTAGATAAGGATACCTTAAAGATAATTCGAAAAAAATCAAAGAAAACGCAAATTTTCCTTTACGACACTCAAAGAAGAGTTGACGATTTTGTTAATAAATTAAAATATAGGAAGAACGGAGAATTTTCTGACATACCGCATTTTATAATCTCAAAACTCGGTATTGTTTACCAAGTTTTTGATACTGATTATAGTTCAACCACATTTGACGACACTAAAGTCGACAAAAAAATGATAAAAATTGCAATCGAAAATCTCGGTTGGTTGAACAAAAATACAATAACTGGAATATTAAATAATTGGATTGGTGACCCGTATAGGTCAGAACCACACATTAGAAATTGGAGGAATTATTTCTTTTGGGACAAATACAATGAACCTCAGTTAGAGGCGTTATCTCAACTATGTGACTATCTATGTGAAAAACATAATATATTCAAACAAGTGGTCCCCTCACAAGGTTATTTGGAAAATGTATCTAATTTTAAGGGTATTGTATGTAAATCCAACTTCTCTAATATTTATACAGATATAAACCCATCATTTAATTTTAGAATATTATTTAACAATGCAAAAGAATCAAACAACGGGATATGATGCAACCAAAAAGATGTTGAACACGATAAGAAAACTTAACGAGTCAAGATCTACATCATATAACCTCATCAAAGAAAACGACGAATTTAATCAACAACCAACTGACGATACTGAATATCAACAAGATGATGTTAAAGACGATGTAACTGTCGTTAATGACGTTGACGTTAAATTAATGTCGGGAGATGATGCAGATTTGAAATTAATGGATGACCAAAAAAACGCAATATCTTCTATAATTGATAATTTTAGACAACAAGTGTCACAAATTGTTGATTTTGAACCAGGATTCACACTTACAGAAACACAAATCAGATTAGATGGGGTTTTAACTGACCAAGATATTAAGTTCGTCTTAATTGCTGGTGACGAGTCGGGAGTTTACATTAACGCTGACATGTTAAAATTAGAAAATGAGGTGGGTACTATGTTAGAAAAACTTGCAAAGTTTGAGGAAACATTCAAAAGTGCAATGGAACCATTAATAACACAAAGAGATAATAACTAATAGTATGGCATTAACTGGTCAAGATAAATTAGAAATAGAAAGAATTGCAAAGAAGGAGATTAAAGACTTCATGAATTCTACTCAGGTCACCAAAATCGTTGTTAAAATGATACAGGATGAATTGGGTACTAAAAAAATTGATGATAAAATTGTTGACTTATCGACCAAAGTTGTCGTTGAGTTATTTAAAACCTTATGGCAAAGAAAGTCATTTTGGGAAACGGCTCTTAAAAGTGTAAGATAATGAAATTTAAAAAACCTAATTTTGATTTTGAATGGGACGAAGCCCTTAGATACCGTGAATTTGAAGACATGGGTAAAGAGGGTTGGATTAACATGGCTAAGAATGGTTACATGGTAAGATATTCCGAAATCAAAGATGTTTTAGGTAATGTAGATTTAGATTTTGACACGTTAGAAGAACCAAAAAAAGAGAGATTTAAAAAATCTATCAAATTAGGTAAAATGGAATTACCAATTGTGGTTAAGTTTAGTGATGAAGATTACGATTTAATTGCTGGTAACACTCGATTATCTGGATTGGTTGGTAAAGGAGTTGATGCTCCGTTATGGGTCGTTGATATATCAAATAACGAAGACGACTCAGAAGAATCTGAGATTGATGAAACCGACACCGGTTCATCGGGAGCTGTTGAAGGTTCATTATTTAGTGATGTGAAACCTTTAAAAAGACCTATTGGTACAATACACAATGCAAATTTAGGTGAGTCTGAGGAGGAAATTGACGAGATGACTGACTCAGGTCAGTTTGATGTCCCTGCGTTCGGTAAAACGACTAAGGGAGGTCGTAGAGACCCACTAAAGATAGATGGACCTGACAGTATCTATAAGGGTAGAGCTGTAACCGATAAGAAATTCCCTAAATGGGGTGGACCAGGTGGGGTATTTGTGAAAGTAAAAGATAAGTGTAAAAAGTTCCCATATTGTAACCAAGGTAACACAGGGGCATTAGAATTTATTAAAGAAGACAAGACAATTACGGATGCAATAACAGAAGCATCTAAAAAATACGGTATTCCTTATAAGGAAATCGAAAAAATTGTTATAAATGACATAAGTAAGATATTTATTTAGTATGAAAGTAACCGAACTAAACAGCATTATTGAAAATGCAGTAATTAATGAGATTAAAAAGACAATCTTAAGTGAATCTGAAGAAGGTAAAAAAGACGTTTATCACATTAAATGTGAAGGCGTACCATTAGCAACATTCGATACAGAAGAAGAGGCTAACGAAGCTTTACCTACTTACAAGGACAAACATAAAGACGGTGAATTAATCATCGAAAAGGGAGTTTATGAAAATCATGGTGACATGATGGATAAACTTGATGAGATGAATGACCAATTAGAAGAAACAGACGATATGCAAAATACACAACCAATGGAAGGAAATGAGTTCAGTGGAGCTCTTAAAGCAGCAAAAGATGCCGGTGAAAAAACTTTCTCAGTAGATGGTAAGGAATACGACGTTGAGGAGTGTTGGTCAAAACAAATGGAAGAAGAATTACACGGTAACCAAGATAAGATAGATGCTGACAAAGACGGTAAAATCAGTTCAAATGATTTTAAAATGTTGTTAAAGAAAAAATCTGACGTTGAAGAAACTGAAGAACCATGTGACGAATGTGGAAGTGGAATGACATCAGTAAATGAGGGTAAAAAAGTTTTACGTTTAACTGAGTCTGAAATGATTAAAGTAATCAAAAGTATAGTTAAGGAGTCAATACCAGGTTTAGAGGCCCTTAATAAGGCTAAAAAGGGTACTGGTGCCGAAACTAAAACTCATATGGACAATGTTGAGAAAGAAATGAAAAAACAAGCATCTTTCGACGGTAACGATAATCCTGAATTCCCTAAACAAGTGAATAAGGGTGAAAAAGTTGCTAGAGTGAATAGTGATAAGGAAGACGAAGATGTTGCAGATAATAGAGGTGGAGGAATGGAAGATTTAGATTACACTAATGAACCATCTGAGAATTTTAAGAAAAGATTGAAAATGGCGTTAGAAGGTGACGCATTAATGGGTAACTCACATGAATATGCAAATGCCGTTAAAACTGACACAGGTAAAAACTTATTAAAAAAGGTATTAAGAAAAGATAAGAAGGAAGAAGATGTTTCTATGTATAATAAAGACATAGATACAGTAAAAACCGTAAACGAATCAAAGTTCAAATTTTCAGATTTACTAAATGAAGAAATTAGTAAAATGAAAAATATTGCTTCATACGATAAGAAAACTCAATAAATTCTTCTTTTTATTTTCTTTTATTCTTATATTTTAATTAAAGGGATATGGAAAATAAAGAAGGTTATTTAGAGTTCGTTCATTCGGATAGTTACAAACATCAAATTGATATTTGGTATAGAGCGTATAATATAAGTCGGGAGAAGACTGAACTTTTTTACGACTTCCTATCGTCGTTATACAATTTAATTGAAAACACTTACTTAGGTGGAGATGTTTTAAATCTAGAAGATGACCAAAGAAACCATTTTACATGGTGTTGGGACAAAACAATCGATAATTTTAACAGAGAAAAAATTTACTTCAAAGAAAGGGGAGGATCCTATGACTATTTTTGGAACTTCTTTTTAGAGGCTTACTACTTCACTAAACTTGATGATGATAAAACGAGAATTCCTGAATATCTTAGGAAACTTTTTGACTTCAAACACAAAAAATCAAGGTCCGAATTGGACATGTTAACCGAAATTTATAAATTATTAGATCAAAACTTGAAAAAGTGAGTTTTTTTCCGTATATTCATATTAAAAACCGAAACAAATATATGGAAACCTTAAAAGAAATCAAGGACCTAGTTGAAAAGATGTCGGTGGATACTCAGAAAGTCTATGACAAGGGTAATCGTAGTGCGTCTATTAGAGCTAGAAAATATGCACAGGAAATAAAAATCCTTATTGCAACATATCGTAAGGAAGTCTTAGAAGAAATGAAACGACATGATGGAACAAATTAAATTATTCTTATTCGTATTGAGCATAATATACTCAGTACGTTTTGCTTTCGAATTTGTCATTAAGTTGACTCAAGAGAATCCTGAACCGATGCAGATAAGTAAAGTAAACCAAACTTTCCTTTATTTTTCGGTATCATATATTATAACATATTTTTTAATTTAACATTGTGTTTGAAAATATAAAATCATTAAGACCTCATTTTCACTCATTAAGAGAAATAGAAGGTAACGTAAGTTTAGATATTAAACTACCATTAACGTGGAAGCACGAAGAAATAATTAAACCTTATAGGTCACTTAAATTCAAAGTGCAAGATAAAAACGAAAAATTCACATTGATGTCGTTAATATCGAACGGAACACAAGAAGGGTACGATGTTGTTTTTGCATGTGCGTCGGAAATTATTAATCATAATAAAGAAGAAGAAGAGAAACAAAAATTATTCAACCAAAAAGTAAGAGAACTACAAGAATTATTTAAAAAAGAATCTTTAGATAAACTTAAAGATATTAATTTATCCGCTCATTATGGACAAGAGACTGCAGCAAGCCTCGGAATGGTTGTCGAAGGAGATGACGAGGGACCAATCGGAGATATTGAACCACAAGAATCAGACGATTCAGAACTTGAAGAATCTGGACAAAAATAAAATGTTTGTACCCAAACCAAAAAATAAGGTATCTATCATAAGTAAACTACTTACGATATTAGGTTATGGAAAAAAAAGGTGAAATATTAAATCAACTGGCATTAATATCAGATTTAATTGAAAAGGTGAACGCTGATATAAAATCAAATACTATTATTTTTGAGGTATCAAAAATTGAATTCGAAAGAATATTTGAACTCATGCAAAAAAAATATAACAGGAAACCACAAAAAGTTAAAAACTCTTTTACAATATCAATTGGTAAGGTGGATGTTATTTTTAATACGAGTAATGCCTAAACAACTCACTTCTTTTAAATCCTTTTGATTCTAATAAAGGATATAATAATTTTCTTTGATGAGTGGTAACATCCTTTACGAATATGAAATTACCACGTTTCTTTTTAACCAAATCTTCTTTAATCAATTCAAATAACCTCTCAGCATCGGCAATATTTTTATTACCAAACATCCTTACGTCATTTTCAATTTGTATAAATAGATTCTTATTTAAGGTGAAGATTTGAGCAATTTCTGTTATCGGTGTAATTTGATTCAACACTTCATGATAGCGGATTCTTTTTTTTGTTGCAAAATCATATATTAATTCCTCTTGCCAATACGGTATAATTTCTTTGATACGAAATTTATCCCCTTCAATAAGAGCGGGTTCGTTTCTACCCAAACTATCTTTAACCCATACAGTAGTTGACCATCTATTATTTGGGAATATCATCGCCAATTCAAAAGTAAGTTCTTGATTTCGTTTACCACCCTGTGTTTTTACAAACGGTGGTTTGTGTTCAGTCTTAAATTCTCTCCAATATTCATAAACGGTGGTTCTTTTCATACACCGATATAATATCTTTACTCTTTTCTTATTACAAAAAAGTACTATAAAGTATTTTCCATTTTTCATAGAAATTTAGTTATAAGGGAATAGACCCCATAAACGGATGCGATTCCAAGTGCAACCATGAATAAGATAACAATTTTTTCACTTTTCATGATTTCCTTTTCCATCTTTTCCCTTTCTTCTTTCTTCTTACATTTTGAACAAGCCATGGTAAAATATAACCTTTTAATTTCTTTTTATCAATTTTTTTATCTATATTTTTTAAATAGATAAAATATTAAAATATGATTAGTTATATCGGAGGTAAGGCTAGAATTGGTAAATGGATTGTACCACAAATCCCTAACGACATTGAAACATACGTGGAGGGATTTTCAGGTATGTTTTGGGTGTTTTTTAACATGGACCTTACTAAGTTCCCTAATTTAAAGACGGTCGTTTATAATGACTATAATCGATTAAATGCTAACTTAATGAAATGGTCTAAGAACTACGACGTACTATGGAAAGAACTGGCGAAATACCCATGTCAACAGTTAGGTGTTGTTGATACCCCACCTGAATATGCACAGATGTTCAACGAATACCAAAAAGAAGTATTTAATCCTGAACTTGTTATAACCGAAGAAAATAGTTTAGAAATAGTGGGTAAATACGTTTACGTATTGTGTCAAATATTTTCAGGTTCAAAACCTGAAACAGCATCGTATACGGACTATAAAGGAAAATATCGTTGTAAGGTTCTTATTTTTATGGATAAATTAAAGAATCCAAAGTTCCGTGAACACTTTGATAAGATTACATTTGTTGAGAACATGGATTTTCAAACGGTTGTTGAAAAGTATGATTCACCAACAACTTATTTCTACATGGACCCACCATATTGGAAAACTGAGAACTACTATTCCAATCACGATTTTGATGTTAATGACCACACAAGATTAGCGGAATGTATAAAAAATATTGAAGGTAAATTTAGTTTATCTTATTACGACTTCCCTAAGTTATCTGAATGGTTCCCTAAAGATGAGTACAAATGGAATCAAAAGGATTTTGCAAAGGCAGCAGCCGCTAAGAAAGACGGAACTCAAAATATGGGTACCGAACTTTTAATAATGAACTATTAGTTCAGTATTTATAAGAAATTAAAAAATTATGGAGACGATTTGGTATATAGTGAAAGTAATGCCTGGTAAAGAAAGATCACTAACTGAGGATTTTAATAAACAAATATTACAGAAAAAAATTGAGAATATAATTCGTTTCGTCTGTCCAACAGAAAAAGAAATGGTTGTTGTTAAAAATAAAAAGATATTAAGAGAGAAGGTTCTTTATAGTGGTTACCTTTATTTTGAAACACCAACTAAATTAGAA
>Ga0181364_1000183_pt1 | contig 10953 bp, 19 predicted proteins | sample Fa13NDMM110SN_FD_130108 | JGI IMG/M metagenome (GOLD analysis project Ga0181364, IMG submission 130108) | Freshwater viral communities from Lake Michigan, USA - Fa13.ND.MM110.S.N | ecosystem: Environmental > Aquatic > Freshwater > Lake | place: USA: Michigan | collected 2013-09-24
GGGCTCCAACCCGCTGCCGTTCTGATGTTTTTCCGGGGCCGAAAGCGTTGCAAGTAGGCCCCACCTTCCGAGAAAGCAGAAATGACCGATATCACAAGGTTCAAGGCGATATTTCTGGGCTTAGACATCGCCTATGGAACTTACAAGATTGAGGGCGATAAGGGCAACGGTAAACAAGCCGGAAAGGCTGTCGTTGTCCGTAAGCCTCCGACTGACGACCTTTGGCAAAAGCACCTTGAGGGCGTGGAGCCTTCGTTGGGCATCATCCCCATCCGTGCAGATAATTCCTGCATTTGGGGATGCATTGATATTGATCAGTACCCTCTCGATCACGCAGGGCTGATCAAGAAAATCCGCAGCCTCGAGCTGCCCCTTGTCGTGTGCCGCAGCAAGTCAGGCGGCGCACACGTGTTCCTGTTCGTCAAAGAACCGATTCCCGCTGCCTCGATGCAGCGTTACCTGAAGGCCTCCGCGGCGCTCCTTGGCGAGGCCGGTCGCGAGATCTTCCCGAAACAAGCCGAGATCCTCGTTGAGCGCGGGGATACAGGCAACTTCCTGAACCTCCCGTACTTCGGCGGCGACGACACCATGCGTTACGCCTTCAACGAAAGCGGGAAGGCCGCCTCCCTTGAAGAGTTCTACACCCTGTACGACCAGTTCGTGCAGGACCCGGACCTGAAGTTCCCCGAAGAACCCAAGGCTCCCGAATCACCGATCAAGGACGGCCCCCCATGCCTACAGGCTATCTGCGCACAAGGCGTGCCCGAGGGCACACGGAACAACGCACTGTTCAACATCGGCTTGTACCTTAAGCGCGCGCATCCGGCGACCTGGGATAACCTGATCGTCGAGTACAACTACAAGTACGTGAGCCCGCCGCTCCCGAACAACGAAGTCCAGATGCTGATCAAACAGCTACACAAGAAGGACTACAGGTACAAGTGCAAGGACTCACCGCTCAACAGCTTCTGCAACAGCGGCGTGTGCAGGACTCGCAAGCACGGGATCGGGGCCCACGGGCCAGACTCCCCGCAGCTCTCTGCGCTCTCGAAGTATGCGAGCGAGCCACCCCTTTGGTTCCTCGATGTCAACGGTAAGCGCATCGAGCTCGACACCGAGAGCCTGTTTAACCAGATGGCTTTTCAGAAGTCTTGCGTTGAAAAGCTGAATGTGTTGCCTCCCGCCGTGCGCAAGCAGGACTGGGAGCAGCTATTGAACGCTCTTCTGACAGAGATGGTTGAGACGGAGCAGATCACAGTAGCCAGTGAAGACACTACGGTCACGGGTCGATTTAACGATCTTCTCGAAGAGTTCTGCACGCACTTGCAACAGGCCCTCGATCGGGACGAGATCCTGCTCGGTAGGCCGTGGACCAACGACGAGGAAGGCCGCACATATTTCCGCATGAAGGACCTTGAGGCGCATCTTAATCGGAACAACTTCAAGGGCATGACGCTGCCGCGAATGGCACAGCGTTTGCGCGACACCGGCGGCGAGCCCATTAGCCTCTTCCTCAAGAACCGCGCGACGCGGTGCTGGCGTATCCCCCGCTTCGAGCGGCAAGACTCCCCGTTTGACACCCCTGAACAGAAGAAAAGCAGGAGCCCATTCTGATGCTCAAGATAGACGGCTTTGACAACGCATTGATTGGCATAGCAACTGTGTGGCAGCGAGCAGAAGGCGGTGGTGGACGCCGCATCGACACGCTGATCTACGACGGCGAGAAAATCGTCACAGTGCTCTGCGAGCAGTCGGGGATGTCCTACGACGAGGCAGAGGAGTACATCAGCTACAACATCGAGGGCGCCTATGTCGGCGAAGCCACCCCCATCCTCGTATGGCCGTGTGCGATGGATCGAGTCGAAGAGATCCTTGCCGCGGAAGAAGAACTTACGGGAGGCGGCGATGCATAATTATCAGCGCATGGTGTTCGTCGTGTACTGGATCAAACCGGACCATCCGGTGTCGGTCATCGGCGTGTACGACGACTACCGCGACGCACAAGACAAACAGGCCGAACAGCCCGAGCAGTTCGCTGTACAAATTGTCCCTTACTTCCCTTCCCTGCCCACCGAGCCATGAGCGTTGTCAAAGTATTCGGCCCTCCAGGCTCGGGCAAAACGACCTACCTGCTCTCGGTGGTGCAACGCGAACTTGCGGAGGATGTCCCTCCGACACAGATAGGCTACTTTGCCTTCACCCGCAAAGCGGCGACCGAAGCCCGTGACCGGGCGATCCAGAAGTTCCCTGCGCTGAACCCGGACCTAGACTTCCCGTGGTTCCGCACCCTGCACTCGCTCGCCTATCGTTGCCTCGGCATCACCAGCAAGGACATGATGGGCCCCGAACACTACGCAGAGTTCGCTAAAGAGGCGGGGATTGAACTGGGAGTGGAGAAGGGTGAAGAGGAGTTTGCCATCAAGGCGGACCACCCCATCCTGAACGAGGTCAACATTGCGCGGATCAAGGGCAAGGATCTTCGCCAGCACTACAACGAGAGCCGAATGACGATCGAGTGGCACCACTTCGAGTACGTTGACAGAGCGTATAGACACTACAAGGCCTCCCGCAGACTTCTCGATTTTACGGACTTGCTGGAAAGAGTCCTAGATGCCCCTGACAGACTTCCGTCGCTGAAAACACTGATCATCGACGAAGCCCAGGACCTCTCCCAGCTACAGTGGCGGCTCGTCAAGGAGCTGATCGCACGCGCCGAACGTACCTACATCGCCGGCGATGACGACCAGGCGGTCTACATCTGGGCCGGAGCCGATGTCGACTCCTTCCTGGCCCTAGACGGCCAAGTCACAGTCCTCGACCAATCCTACCGCGTCCCCTCGAAGATCCACGCGCTCGCGAACCAAGTGGTTAACCGTATCCGCAAGCGTCAGCTTAAAGTCTGGAAGCCGCGCACCGAAGGCGGCGCGATCACCTACTATAACGACTTCCACCACGTCGATATCACTAAGGGTGAATGGCTCGTGCTCGCCGCAGCAAACTACATGCTCACCGACATGCACGAGTGGATCAAATCCCAAGGCCTGCTCTTCGAGCGCCACGGACAACGGAGCATCCCTGAGTCCGTTCTCCAAGCCGTCCTCGGCTGGGAACGACTGCGCAAGGGCGGCGAAATCCCCTTCGATACGGTCAAGACCATCTACAAGTTCCTCGACCCCAGCGCCGTTAAACGCGGACACAAAGGACTGAGAACAGCAAGCGTAGATGTAGCCTATACACACGCCTCGCTGACCAAGGACCACGGGCTGCTGACCGATGCGATATGGCACGAGGCGCTGACTAAGGTCGCTGAAGATAAGCGAAACTACATCATCGCACTGCTGCGCCGCGGCGTGAAAATCACAGGCAAGGTGCCCATCAAGCTCTCCACGATCCACGGGGCGAAGGGCGGCGAGGCGGACAATGTCCTCCTTATCGGCGATCTCTCTACCAAGTTTGCGCAGGAGTACGACAAGAACTCCGACGACATCAACCGACTGCTGTACGTCGGTATTACCCGCGCCAAGCAATCCTTACACTTCGTTCTGCCCAAGAATTCTTATAAGGGGTTCAGACTTTGAAGACGATGCCTATGTTCGATCGCCCCTCCGAGTGGGTTCCGCCAGCCAGTTTCCCTGACCTTTCCGCCGCAAAGGAGATAGCGATCGATCTCGAGACATGTGACCCCCACATGGAGTCAATGGGGCCAGGATGGCCCCGGAAGGACGGATACATCGTCGGCTATGCGGTCGCGGTAGACGGATGGAAGGGCTACTTCCCGATCGCCCACCAAGGCAGCGGTAACCTCGACGAACGCGTCGTCACCCGCTGGATGAAGAAAGTCCTCGAACTGCCGTCCGACAAGGTCATGCACAACGCCGCCTACGATCTCGGCTGGCTCCGCGCCTCGGGCTTCACGGTCAACGGCACCGTTTACGACACCATGCTCGCAGCGCCCCTCATCGACGAGAACCGCTTTAGCTACGCCCTCAACAGCCTCGGCTTCGACTACCTCAAGGAGGTCAAGTCCGAGCAGGGCCTGAAGGACGCCGCCTCCGACTTCGGCGTGCACGCCAAGAAGGAGCTCTGGAAGCTCCCCGCCATGTACGTCGGGGAGTACGCCGAGCAGGACGCGGCGCTCACGCTCAAGCTCTGGCACCACCTGAAGACGCTTATCAAGAAGGACGAAGTCGAGTCCATCTTCACCCTCGAAACCGAGCTGCTGCCGGTGCTGATCGACCTCACCTTTCAAGGCATCCGCTTCAACCGCGATCGCTGCGAGCAGATTATTGCCGACTTTAAGCGCAGAGAAAACGAACACATCAAGCAGATCAAGTCAATTTCTGGCGAAAAAGTGGACATATGGGCCGCGGCCAGCATCGCCAAGGCCTTCGACAAGCTCGGGATCCCCTACCCCAAGACCACGACCGGCTTGCCAAGCTTCACTAGAACCTTCCTTACCACCCACCCGCACGAAATCGCCACGCTCATCAGCGAAGCCCGTGAGTACAACAAGACCCACAGCACCTTCCTCGAGCCCTATCTTAAGCACAGCGCCGCCGATGGACGCATCCACCCCCACATCAACCAGATGCGTAGTGAGGACGGCGGGACCGTCACCGGGCGCCTCTCCATGAACAACCCCAACCTACAACAGGTGCCCGCGCGTCATGAAATCATCGGTCCGATGGTTCGCTCGCTTTTCCTGCCCGAAGAAGGACAGCTCTGGGCGGCCAATGACTTCAGCTCACAAGAGCCACGGCTTCTCGTCCACTACGCCACCCTACTCGACCTCCCTGGAGCGGAGCGCATGGCAGATGCATATCGCAACAACCCAGACACTGACTTCCACCAAATGGTGGCAGATATGGCGGGGATCCAGCGCAAAGCCGCCAAGACAATCGGACTCGGATTGATGTACGGGATGGGCAAGCAAAAGCTCGCCAACTCCCTCGACCTGCCCCTCGATGAAGCCGGTGAACTTATCCACAGCTTCCACATGAATGTCCCGTTCCTAAAGGGCACCGTGAACGCCGTCATGAAGCGCATCGAACACCCGGCCTCCGCGGGCTCAATCCGCACACTCCTCGGCCGCAAGTGCCGCTTCCCCCTCTGGGAACCCGTCGAATACGGCATCAACAAAGCCCTCCCACGCGAACAAGCCGTCATTGAATACGGACCACGGATCAAACGCGCGATGACCTACAAAGGCCTCAACCGCCTCATCCAAGGCTCCGCTGCCGACCAGACCAAGGCCGCCATGATCGCCCTCAACAAGGCCGGCTTTCGCCTTCTCCTACAGGTGCATGATGAAATAGCGGTCAGCGTAAACGATAGAGCCGAAGCGGAAGAAGCCGCACGGATCATGGCCCAGGCCGTGTCCCTCGAGGTCCCCTCCCGCGTAGATGTGGAGATGGGGCCCTCATGGGGCGAGGCAAAAGAGTAGTTGCGCTTCGGGTATCGAGCGCGTAGAGTCAAGGACAAGAAAGGAGAACCGTATGCCTAGCCGCAAGAAAAAGGGCGACACTAAGGTTTTGCCGAAAGGCCTGAAGTGGACCAACCTGAGTTACGACGATTTCAACAAGCGCTTTCCTCGCATTGGGGTTAAGCGCTTAACTGAACGCGTGGAAAACGGGGATGAAGGGGCAAGAGAAAGGCTTGATAAGCTAAAAGCTTATGTCTGGAAGTACCGGCGCAAGCGCCTGTACCGCTACCCCGGCCGCTATTCGCCCGAGAAGCGCAAGGGCACGAAGTTCAAGTCGATCGTTATCCCCCTTGAGACGTACCATAAGATTAAAGAAATCCAAAAGTTCTACAAGGCGGGTATGGGCGCAATTATCGCCCCGCTGATCGACGAGCTGTTTGACAGGACCTATAAGGAAGCGGAGCTCCTCGCCCGCATCGAGGCTAACAGGAAAAAAGAAAGTGAAACACAGGACGCGGTTAAGCCTGGACGTCGAATTCGTTTTTGAGGTGCTCGAGGCCATGGAGGTCAACGGCATTACGCTGCCCCCGATGATTGATATCCAGGCCGCTTATGCCTCTTTAGAGAAGCCCGACGGGAAGGTCTCGCGAGTAAACATACTCAAGGTGCTGGGGGAATCCCAACGCCTCTTGTTCGAGGACCAGATCATCGAGGAACTTAGGGAAAATGGATATTACGACGGAGACCTAGAATGACCAACATCTTTCCGGATCGAGTAGTTAACGACGAGGGGGACGCCCGCATCCAAGGCGGCCTCACGCTGCGCGACTACTTCGCCGCCCAAGCATTGTCGGGCCTTGTGACACGAGACGACCTAGAGTCTGTGTACTCTGCCGCGCAGAAAGCCTATCGGCTCGCGGATATCATGCTCGAGACGCGCGACCAATGAAAGTCACAAAGATCCGCCGCTGTGGTGAGTGTAAAGAAGTGTTCGTGACACCCGAAAGCCTCCGCAGCCACAAACGCATCGACAGAGAATGCCGCACTCCCGAGGCTCTTTATGCCGTAGGGTTTCGGCAAACCCCACAGGGCTGGCAGTTAAGGCCGCCTTCCACGAAGAAGCAAGAGGTTAACGCATGAGCACTCCACTCAACGAGTACACGCTTAATCGTAAGAACAGTGAGATACATGATTTGATGCGAGATAACGGGTATCTCAGGGACACGGTTTTCCGCAAAGATTGCGAGCTGACCGCGATGCGCCGTCAGATGGAGGACGCAGAAAAAACACACCGTTTTTTAAGCGTCATACTAGGCGTCGTCCTTCTAGCGTTCCTCATCTTTTCGCTGTATACCCTCAGAGTGGTGCTGTCATGAGCGACAACATTACCCTGCCCCGCGAGACGGTCGAGCAGATGCGCGGTGATTTGTACGCCCTCGTTCGCGGGACCGACACCGACTGCGGCGAGTCGGACTGCGAGGAGTGCGAACCGCTACGCCCGATCCGGGCTGCGATTGCTGTGCTAGACGCTGCGCTGAAGGAGGCAGAATGACACACAAAGAACTAGACGATTTGTGGGATATATCCGTGAACATATCAATCGCTGCGGGGGACAGCCTTGCGCGATACCGCTTTGCAGAATCTGTTGCCGCAGCCGAGCGCGAGGCGTGTGCAAAGGTGTGTGACGGATACAAGGAGTACGGCGACCCGATCACAAATTGGGCAGTAGACTGCGCCGCTGCTATCCGCGCGAGGGAAATCAAATGACCTGCCACCACACATGGTTCCTGAAGGACTTATCATCGGCTGTTTCTGAACGGATCAGCGCGGAGGTCGGAAATGACTGGCGCTTGAAATGCGGACACTGCGGCATGAGCGTCGCAGGAAGTCATTCCCTCTTTGAAGCAAAGCCTGTCGCTTTGCGTTGGGTAAAGAACAATACTTGGTTCGGTGAGTTGGGGATGGAGAGGGGTACGGAATGACCCTATGCACACACTCCGGTGCGCTACCCGCGCATCGCTATATCTGGATCGAACCCAATGCCATCGGAGAACATGACTGGCTCCGCGCAGTCTGGTTTGGACTTACCGCACGGCAGGGACGGGCTTGGGGATGCCATGTGCTACTTGAGGGCGGTGCGGTCTATCGCAATGTCCCGCTGCATCAGATCGCGCATCGACAAACGGTGGCCCCGTGGAGAGCGCAGGACGCCCAAACCTGGGATGCCTATGGCTGGCAATTCTCAACCCTCGAGTACCCGTTCCTTGCGGGAAACAACGTAAAGATCCGACTGCAAGATAACCGAGAGATCCGTGGCGAGTACTGGTTTACCGTATCTCCAGTCGGCGATGCGTTCTCAGCAGCTCCAGAGCAGTCCAAAGAATTCTATGTTTGCGGATTAGAAAACGGACGCGTCTCAGCACAGCCCACTAACCACGTCCTGGTCGAAGACAAATCGTTTACAAGGGCACTCGAATGGCCGAAATTCCTGAAACGACAGACAGATTGGCACAGCGCAGAAGATTCGGAGTGACATTGAAATAACACAGGTTTTCCGTAGACTGTTGGGATATGAAGGTCGTCTGTGAAAAAGTCGACCTCTCTAACCCGGAAGTCGAAGAGACCCTGATCGAGCTGCAACGGGCTTGTCTGCCGAACGATGCTTTGTACTTCCCGGAAGAGGGGGTTTGGTGGATTGCCTACCATCGGCGCACGCCGGTCGCGTTCGCGTGCCTGTCCCCTTCCCAACAACTCCCCGACGGGGTCTACCTCGGGCGGTGCGGAGTCACGCCCCTTGCTCGAGGCGGCGGCATCCAACGCCGCCTGATCCGCGCCCGACTGCTCTGGGCCAAACGTCAGGGATACAACTGGGCGGTCTCAGACACCACGGATAACGCATCAAGCGCCAACAACCTCATCACCTGCGGCTTCCGGCTCTATGTGCCGGCCATCCCCTACTCCTTTGCACGAGCCCTGTACTGGAAGCGACGGCTCTAGTGCCGATCAAGGACGCCAATGTCCGACGCGAACGGCAACGCGAACACTCGCGTCGCTGGTACTTAAAAAACACCCGACTCGTCATCAACCAATCAAGCGCGCGCCGCACCTTGACCAAGAAGGCCTGGCTAGACTACCGCTCCAAACAGTCCTGCTCCCGCTGCGGTTTCTCCCACCCCGCGGTCATCGACTTTCACCACGTAATCCGCCACAACAAACGCTCGGTGAATGATCTTGTTCTCAAAAAGAACAACATCAAGGAGGCTATCCGCGAGGCCGAGGAGAAGTGTATCCCCCTGTGCGCTAATTGCCATCGCATCTTGCACTTCGAGGAAAGGCGGGTTATAAAGGCTGCGAGAAAGAAGAAATGACACAGGAGATACCCATGTTTGGATTAGGTCTAATCTTGCTTTTCTCCGCCATCGCGGGGATAGCCTGGTTCCTTCGCAATCGACGCAGGCCCATCGACCCGCATCTGCCCAACCCAAATTGGAGATGCTCGAGAGGCGGAAGAGAATACTTTTAATCGTTAGCAAAACATAGAAAGGAGATTGATTATGAATGCTTCAACAGAAGGGAGAATTTCGATGAATAACCGCAAGAAACTCAAGAAGTCTGATGCCGCCCAACGCGCCATTAGCTGGTTCCACGACACCCCGGGCGCAAAGGTCGCAAGCGTCGCCAAGCGCTTCGGGATTTCCGTCGCCTACGCCTACAAGCTTCGCGAGAAGGCCGCAGGGAAGCCCGAGGCCAACGCGCGCGAGGGGCACGCCGCCCTCAGCAACGAGGAGACCAAGGCGCTCCTCAAGAGCCTCCCGACAGATAAGGGCCCCCTCGGCAACATCCTCGACTCACGGGCCACGGACTACGGTACCTTCGCCGACAACTCCCGCCTCGCCCAAGCCCTCAAACGCGCCATGGCCGACCACGCCTCAAACCACGACCGCACCTTCGCCGACGACCAGTGGGAAGCCCTCGAGATGATCGCCAGCAAGATGTCCCGCATCGTGAACGGCAACCCCGACAAGGTCGACAACTGGCACGATATCGCAGGCTACGCCACCCTCATCGCCGACCGACTGCGAGGGGTCCCCCGATGAACCACCAGACCCTCCTCGCACTCCACGAGGCCAACATGGCCCTCCAAGGGCTCACCCTAGAGCTCACAGGAGGCTATAACCACGAGCCACGGACCAAGGCCCTCCGGCCGCTGGTCGAGGACGCCCTCGCCGCCGAGAGCCTGGTACGCGCCATCCTGGACCAGGAAGGCTACTACAGGAGGGAGGACGCCACATGCTAGCCCCCGCCATCCACACGACCGACGATCCGCCCATCCCGATTCACGACATCCAACTCCGGGAGTACGTCTTCGGGCTGCGCCGACGCATCGAAGTGCAAAACTGCCTACTCGAGTCCCTCGCAACCGAGATTCGAGAGGTGAAACACGAACGCGACGGGCTGTCCTCACACATCGAACGCATCATGCTCGATTTGCATTGGCTCGACGCCGCGCGCAACATCAAACGATGAACGACACGGACGACCCGCACCTCGAGGAGCTCGAACACGACTACCCAGGCTCACTCGTGCAGATGATCACCCTGAAGATCAACGGCATCCGCTACGGACTCGTCGGGCCCGTGGTCGTCGTCCCAGGGTTCATCACAAGCCCCCTCGAGGTCGATGTCTCCGAAATCGAGTTCGGCGAAATCATGCCCGCACGTACCGCCGCACGTATGCTCGAAGGGGACTTCAAGAAAGCCATGGGCGCAGGCATCCAGTAAGGCTCCAGTTTCTCGCGGCACCTTTCCAGCCCTCCTCTCACCTGCCGCGGACCCCGGGTCGAAAGACCCGGGGGTTTTTACAAAGCAAAAGGCCCCGGGGATCACTCCCCGGGGCCCTCGTCTTACAGACCCAGCCGGTCTAAACCATCCATCGAGAAGAGCGGATGAGGCTTACCGTCCCCAAACTCCTCCGATCGCGTCCGACTGTCCACGGCCCGCGCCTCTCGGAACGCTAACGCCAGCTTCCGAGTCTTGTCGAAGTCCGGGACCATCCCGTCGATCTCCTCCTTGGTTAAGAGTCGAGCGAGCGGGGTCAGATCCCCATCCTCCTCCTGCAACGCTACGACCACCGAGGGCCGTGGCTCACGGACCAGGACTACCGTCAGACGAGCGTCGTTGGTGCTCAACATGACGAACTTCTCAAAGAGCTTCTGGGCTACAGTCACTTGATCAGCCATGTGGCTTTCTCCTTTCTGGTTGTTAAAGAACGCCGGCGTCTCGAGGAGCCGACAACATATTATCTCATAGACTAGTCAACGAGTCAACTAAATTAACTTGTTAAGAATCAAGGGGTTAAGGTGTGGTTCTTGGGCAACGGTGTTGGGATAAAGCAACATGGACCACGGACCAAGGGCCAGCAAATGACCGGCTGATGGCCAAAAGGGCTCAAAATCACACAGTAGTAGGACTTCTGAGGGGTCTACTATGTTTTTATTTTATTTTTTTTGAAAAATGACGTAATAGGTGTAA
>Ga0181364_1000184_pt1 | contig 10898 bp, 8 predicted proteins | sample Fa13NDMM110SN_FD_130108 | JGI IMG/M metagenome (GOLD analysis project Ga0181364, IMG submission 130108) | Freshwater viral communities from Lake Michigan, USA - Fa13.ND.MM110.S.N | ecosystem: Environmental > Aquatic > Freshwater > Lake | place: USA: Michigan | collected 2013-09-24
CTGACGCAAATTCACGTGGTGGTGTTCCTTTTTCTGATTTAACAGTTACTTCATTATATAATATAATAATTGAAAACGATTTATTAGGACAGATACGTATGCCTAGGGGAACATATTTATGCACTGTAAGTTTCATGCCATTTGTAACAACAACACCAACTGGAACACCAAAACCTACTATGTATTTTTCAATTGATGGTTCAACTGATCCAAAACCGCCTTTTGGTTTTTTCAGAACATACGGGTTATACGAGCAAGTTGCCTCATTTTCACAAATTATTAATATAGAGTCACCAACACAAAAAGTTAGATTAGCTGTAGATAATAGACAAAATTCAGCAGGAGGTGTAGATGCACAACTATGTAATGTATCAATCACAAAAATAGCCCCTGATTTTAGAACTAATTTGATACCATTTGAAGGTGAGTTTTATGCAGACATCAATTATGATGATGATGCTTATATAAATTTGTTAACTTCAAGATCCAAACAGACCTATTATATGCCATATAGTTTAATAGATCGTGAAAATGATAGAGATAACACAATAATAAAACAATTTAATGACCCAGTTTGGGGTAATTATAATGCACTTGAATTAAGAGGTAGTGCATCCAATGGTAATTTTTATACACTTAATTTTTCAGCGAATTTATCATTTTATTGTGTTGGTGTTGAAATAAAAGAATTAAAAGTATCATTCCAACAATCTACAAATCGTGTTACATGGACTAATTTAGATACACCAATATCATTTTATACAAATATATCAAATCAGCCAAATATGTTTGCAAATCCAATACCAATTAATTTAACAAAATACAATCATCTACCGCCAACAAGATATGAAAATTCATATATTAGAGTTATGATTGAGGTAATACCAGATAATAATATAGGTGTATTTGGTAATGCACAAATAGCTTTTAATGATATTGTAGCTAGGTCATCAAATTCATATTTTAGTATTTTTCTAACATCTACCATCGCAAACCGTGCATTATATAATGTAGATATGAGAGGCAACGGTTATTCATCGGTTATAAATAGAGGCTATGCTATCTTAAAACGACCACCTGTTATACCAAGACCACAACCAGCAATAGAAGGTGTACCCTTACAGGTTGTCAATTCGTTTTTCTTATTACCGTTAGTTGTAAATAATAAAACACCAACTGGTAATAATATTATAAGCAATGTAAAAATGGTATATCGTCAAAATAATCTTGAAAACTTTTACGGACCTTCTCTATGTGAATTACAATTTTTAACAACAGTAACTAACTATCCAGTCACTGTTAGATTTAATGCAAAATTTGCAACAGCACAAAGTAGTTTTTGTAATGTAAGATGGTTTCTAAATGGTGATGGTTTGTTACCAACAAATTTGCTTATAGGTGGTAACCCTGCTATTCCACCTGATTCAACATTCGACCAGACTTTTACAGTGACATTTCCAGAAATTACAGCTGGTTCTAAGCTATTTGGTATTTTTCAATTTCTTGGTAATACTGATGACACAGCAGAACTACAAGTTTTAGATGATTATAGTATAACTTTCGGTTATTAGAAAATTTTTATCTAAGAATATTTAATGTGTTCCATACATTTTATTTTCTAAGAAAATTCAATGGACGATATTCAAATTAAGGTAAAAGTTTTAGAAATCAATGGTAGATTATTAGAATACGAACAACAAAAAGTAATATTAAGTGCTAAACAACAAGAATTAAACCATTTAGCAAATATGTTAAATTTGGAATTTAATAAAACAAAAGATGATATTTTGGAAAATCTAAAAAAAGAAATGGATCGCACACCAGACGACCAACATCAACCATATTATGCCTTACTTCAATATGTTACTAAAAAAAATATTTATCAAATTTAAAAAACTCTAGGATTTTTTTTTAAAAAATTTAGAAAACATTTAAGAAAATTTTTTCTAAATTAATATAATGAATAAATATAACGAAAGTAAAATTTATAAAATTACTAGCGAACACACTTATAAAATATATATTGGTTCTACTACTAAAAATTTAAATGATAGAATAACCGGACACAAATCCAATTATAATAAGTGGAAAGACAATAAAACGAGACCATATTGTTCATCATATAAATTATATAATTTAGGTGATATTAAATATGAATTATTAGAATTGTATAAGTGTAATAATAAAAAAGAATTATTACAAAGAGAAGCCTATTATATAAAACAAAATTACAATCTGGTTGTAAATAAAAATAAACCAACATTATCAGAAGAAGAAAAGATAGAATGGCAAAAAGAATATTATGTGAAAAATAAAGAACAAATAGATAAACATCAAAAAGAATATTATGAAAAAAACAAAGAAAAATTTAAAGAATATTATGAAAAAAATAAAGAACAAATGGATAAAAGATCAAAAAGATATTATGAAAAAAACAAAGAATTGTTTAAAGAATATTATGCAAAAAACAAAGAACGAATATATCAACAGCAAAAAGAATATTATGCTAAAAACAAAGAACGAATTAATCAACGGCAAAAAGAACATCGTGCCAAAAAGAAAGCTAATTTAATTTAATATTAAAATTATAATAATTTATAATTTTGATATTTATTTTTTCAATCTTGAAATCAAAGTATACAAAGCACGACCATCAATATGGTTCATATCTTCCAATGTAAAATAAAAACTTGATAAGCTTTCACCCTGAATATTGTATAATGTGCGACAATAACCAAAGTCGAAAAATGTTTTTAGTTGTTTCTCACTAATAACAATATCATCAACACCATCTGTAATAGTGATCTCATCATCAACAGATTTAATAGTGTAATAGAAATTATTGTAAATATCTTTATCTCTTAGTTCATTAGTATGACATACAATTTTACAGCCAACAGATGGGGTTTTAATTTTATAACTATCGTGTTTTTCACCCTTGACAATAGCATAATCAATACCTAATTTAGTTATCATTTTCTTGTTGTATTTTTGTCTAGTACTATTAGTGTATGTAATTATTGTCTCAGCTTCTTCATAACTTTTAGAATTATGTTTGTTAACTTCTGCCAATATGTCTTTACTCTTAGTCATACCAATAAGGCTATCATAATATTCAAATGTGAAATCGTTTCTATAGTTTGTTCCTAGTTTGGTAATATGACCGTACATATAATTCAAGTAAATAGGACTATCACATGGTTCAGATGAAACTGGTTTTAATTGTTTGAAATCACCAAATGAATAAATATTTTTACCCATCATAGCAGACTTTACAAGAATATTATTAGAATTACTATCAAGCATCCCAACCTCATCAATAATAATATTTTTTTCAGTAGGCACAGTATGACTAAAACAATATTTTTGAATAACATTACAATTAATTTTTTTGCTTCTATATTCTCTGATACTGGCATGTGATGGACTAAGAACAATATAATCATCTAATTTAGGGATTAATTCATTGATGATATAATGAGTTTTACCAGAACCAGCATAATCAGCAAATAGTTTATTAGATGAATTAATAGCATCTAATTTAAATGTAGGTTGATATTCATCATAAGCATCATCTAAATCATTAGCTAATGGTTTAGAGTCTTGCATTTTCCATTCACCAATTTCTTTACCTTCTGTTATTTTTTTTGTGTATGTAAATGTAATAGAATCACATCTAATTTGTTTGATTTTATCAGGTGTTAATTTGAGTTCTTTGATTTTTTTGTAAATAATTTTACGAGCTTCACAAAGGGTTTGAATTCTGATAGGCACTTTATTAAATATATTAGCGGTAGGTGTTTCATCAACTTCATAAATTAGGTTGTATTCATCATCTAATTTTCTCACATAGCCTTCTGATGCTTTTGTTTCATCTTGATTAGCAATTTTAACAAATTTCATTTCAGATTTAGTAGATGCTTTTTGTTCAAATGAACCAATCATACAATTAACAACAAATTTAAAATTTTCATTGCTTAGCTTTTGGTATAATGTGTTAATCATATCAGTGTAATAATTTTCTTTGTATTCACACGAAATAGCTTCTAGCAATTCAAATTCAACGCCTTCTTTTTTACAGAACTGTAAATAATCACATGAAGCAAAATTAGTTTTGGGTAATAATATAGATGAATATTTAGGACTAGCAATATAGAAGTATCCTTCTTCTAATTTAGTAGGGTTCATGATATGCTTAGCGGTTTTGATGTCAATTTTAATCAAATATTTTAATTTTCTCAACGCATCAGAATAATGTTTGTTATGATCTAAACTAATTGTTTTTTTAGTTTCATCAAATTCTTTATTTACATGATTATATCCGCCTTCATTTGATGAATGAGGAAAGAAAGAATCAACAGAAGATTTTAAAAATAATGGTTCAATAACTTTGTGAATGTTTTGTTTATTGATAAAATATGTCATTGATTTTTCTAATCCCAACACAGTTAATATTTCCAAACAAATGTCATAATCATTATTATTATGGTATACAGTTGAACCTATTTGAATAGCACAAATTACATCATTGTGAATACCAACATAATTAGGATATTCTCCTGATTTTAATAATTCAATTAATTTATCTTGTAATTTACTACATAAAACAAGTTCAGTTGGTTCTATTTTAGGGACTTTGCGAAGATATGAATTTTTGATTGGGTAAAAATGATTGTTGTAAGCAATACCAATAAGTGGTGTTTTATGGTTATTACTTTTTTCTTTAGGATTATATCGTTCAATAATATTACCAGAAATATCAAATATTTTCATTGTGATACTGTATTCCATACAAAACTTTAACATGTCTTGAGTGGTGGCTCCATCTTTACTAATATATTTTTTGATTGTATTAGGTGAAATTCTTTTATACATCTTTGTAATTACTTGTAAAACACAACTATCATTATTGCTTTCATTTAGTTCAACATTTTCGCCATAAATACGGCATATATTTAATGGTTTACCCTTCAATACCATTCTATCAAAAGATAATTCAGTTTCATTTCTTGTAATAAATGATAAAGCTATTTCACCCCTTTCACCATCTCTTTTTTTAGCAATTTCCATATTAGCTAATCCTGCAGATACATCATTTTCTACTATTGGGTGTGAATCAAACATTTTATTAAAAAGTCGTCTTATCACATCGTCAATACTTGTTAATACTTCTTTTTCTACATCAATAGTTATAGTTGTTTCATAACCATTACCAGATGATACCCATACAACTTGAATTACACCCATTATTTTACCAGTAACTTCAATATTAAGTGGGATAGGTTCTTTAGTGATGTAGATACCTTTTTTGATAGCCCCACCAGTAATAAGTCTGTTATTGATTTTCTTCACACCAAATTCACGAAGCAATAATGGGCTATTCCTAATATCAATTTTATCAATATCACCTGTATCTGTGTTGTGTATATAGCGAATTGGGTTATCTTTCATATCATTTACATCAGCAACTGATACTTTTAATCTATTAGCAACAGCTTCAACTGTGCCATTTTTACGTTTTCCTAAATAATTAATTTTAGACATTATATAATATAATAATAGAAAAAATTTCTTAAGTCATTTTTTTTAAAAAAATTTTGAAAAAAAAAATCTAGAATAAATTTTGTAAAAAAAAATTATATTAAGAAATATTTTCTAAGTTAATATAATATGAGTGTTTCTGCCGAAGTTCCTAAAGTGAATAAAACTACTAACATTAAAGAATACAAGAAAGAGCATTACCAAAAGAATAAAGGTTATATTTTGTCATTTCATAAACAACGAGTGAAGTGTGAGAAATGCGGTAAAGATTTGGCTTATAGTTCTAAGAGTTCGCATTTGAAAAATAATCGTTGTAAGATTCTAGTGGATCTCGTTTCTGGTATTGTGCCACCAAGTGATAATCCTAATTTACTCGTTACAGATTTTCAAGATATAAAAATTCCTACTACAAATTAATGTTTTACTATTATTTTATACGTAATCAGCAAAGCTGATTAGGCTTACATTAAAATTTGTAAAAATTTTAATATAACGTTATATTAATAATGTATCAAATATCACAAGAGACAAGAAGAATAGCCAAACAACACGGGTTGAGGGTGGAACCCAGCCAAGTCAAACATAAAAAAATATCTGTGTTTCGTGGTGATGATTATTTAGGGAGCGTTGGGGCGATAGGGTATGATGACTACCATACATTCAAACGAAAACAAGGGCAAGCAGTTGCTGATGAACGTAGAAGACTATATCTACAGAGACATGAAAAAGATAGGCACAAAAAGGATTCTAAAGGCTATCTAGCTTCAGTTCTACTTTGGAATGGGTAGAATGGGTAGTCTTATGATGGTGTCGCCTTTCTGTCCTAATACAACAACTTGATTTGATATGATCACAACAATAAACATCTTTGACTTTTACTTCTATACTTGGGTCTTTGTCATCTTTACAACAACATGGTTTATTACCCATTATATTATAATATTTTATATATTATATTATAATGATAGCAGATTTTCCTGAAGTGTCAAAAGCAGAAAAAGATAGATTAGTTGGTACAACATTAATACCATCTTATGGTAAATTACCAGTCCATAATAAAAAATTTAACCAACTTATACAATATCTTGAAAAACTAAATAAACAACTACAAGTCCCAAATCCAACAAAAAAACAAATTGGATTACAAGACACCATTAATACACAATTGAATTTAGAACGATTGAAAATATTAGCTGATGAATATGAAAAATCAGATAAATCAGAAAGCACATTTCAAAAAATTTTGGCACAGTTAGCCTTCAGAAATTGGTGCGGAGCAGGTACTAATATATATGAAAATATAAGACAAGACCTTGATAACCCTTCAAAAATGTTTGCTATAGATACAATTTGTAGAGATCATGACATTCGCTATACTAAGGCAAAGACAAAAGAAGACCTAGCAAAAGCTGATGATATAATGATGGAAGAAATAATGAAAAAATATGTATTGAATTTTGACAAGAATTTTATCACTGGTAATTATGAGCGTGATTTTTCAACATGGAGTTCATCTTTCAATTCATTATATAATCAAGTAGTTTCATTGCTTGAAGCTAGTTTCGCCACTGGTTTAATTTATGAAACTAGTAAAACATTTTTGAATACAGTTATAGAAGGTGTTAAACTACCATTTAGATTAGCTAATTTTTTACATGAAAATTATAGAAATGCTTATCCCAATTTACCGCCAAATATACCACGTTCAATAAGGGCAAGTGTAGTAGGCATGAATAGAGATATAGCACAACAATCATTTAATACTGTAGCAAATACAGCATCTAGAATTGTTAAACAAGGCACCAAATTATTAGTATCATCAGTATTCAAAGATAAAGTATATGCAACACTAGCTTTTTTAGCGATTGGTTTTAAAAAATCTATTGAAGAATTTTTTGATGTATCAATAGTCAGTCCAGTAAAACACGAAGTATCAGACGAACAATTAAATGAAATCATAAGAGTGTTTGAAATATTACAAAATGAATATTTAACAGATTCAGACATACAACCAATTAAAGTTGGCGACCAATGGCAAAATGAACTGATAGAAATACCACCAGTTGAAGAATTAGAAAAAGAACTAGCTGAGATATTTGTGATGAATAAGGAATATGTTGAAAAACGTTATGAGATAGCTGAAGTAATGGAAGCATTACCTGAAGAAACAATAGAAGAGAAAAGCATAGATGACTACATAGATAGTATATTACAAGACCTAAACAGCATACAACCCGAAGAGATTAACACGCCAATAGATGACTACATAAATAAACTATTAACCATTAATGAGGAAGAAGAAAATTATATAGAGGAGGAAAATTTTCCAGATTTTTAATCTAGTTTAATATAATGCCATTTACAAAAGACACTCTAAAACCCATTGGACTTAGACGACTTCGACCTATTTTAAATAAAATGATAGCACATAAATCAGCTTTAGCACAAAAACCAAAAAATAAAAAATCACATGTAGAACTTAGAAATAAAGCAATCGCAAAACAAAAACGTAAAAATTTAATGTTTGATAATGAAGCTTATGAAAAGCTGAGCCCTGCCGATAAAAAAGCTTATCTAATTGATAAAATTTTAATAGTTCAGAATGAACCATTTTTAGCAGGTAGTAAATATGCAAATGATTACAAAGGTAAGCTACCTGATTATACAAAAGATTTTGAAAATAAAAAAATTGATGAAAAAAGTGGATATATTATAGAACAAGAAGGCGAAGAAGAAGATCCAGAACCAGAAAAGGTTTTAGCTTCTGAAATACAAAAATATAAGCCAGAAGAAGAGAAACAAGCCGAGCCAGAGCCAGAAGAGCCAGAACCAGAAGAACCAGAAGAACCAGAACCAGAACCAGTTGAAACTCAACCAGTTGAAACTCAACCAGAAATGAAAGAAGAACCAAATAAAAAGGTATCACTAAAGACAGGTATTGAAAAATTTAGAGCCAGAAGATACGAAGCATATTTAGATGCATTATATGATTTTGATAATAGAATAAGTGAATTTAAAAATCTCAAATCAGGAGAATCTGGACTACTTAGTGAAATTAATGATAATGTTATGGAAAGTCTTGAAAGGTTATCTGAATCTGCTTTTAGAAAAGATAAAACACAAAACGATATGAGAATCCAAAAGGTTAAAGAATATGGTGATGAATTGAAAAAAGCTATTAGTGTTGTTGGTATAAGTACTGCTGATACAGCACGAATTAAACAAAGACTAGAACAATATAAACAAAATGAACGCAGACCCGAAGCTATGAAACCAGCTATGCAATATGTTGAAGATGTAGAAAAAGTACAAACCACACCAGAAATATCTTATGAATCAGAACAAAAAAATGTATTTGTAGACCAATCAAATAAAGGTAAAACAGTTGGAGATTCAAATATTGGTAATGTTAGAGCCATTGGTTTAGCCCCAATGTCAGCACCAGCAAGAGAAGAAGAAGTTATACCACCACCTAGCGAACGGGCTAAGTCATTAAGACGGTTCGCAAATTTTAGATGGGTTTATTCTAATCAAAATAGTGATCTAGGTTATGATAGTCCATTTCAAAGGATACAAGACCAAGAAGATAAACGCAGATTTGGAATGTGTTATTTACCTACTAGTAAATTACCAAAACCAGAAACACAAGAAGACTTGAATAAAGTCAAATCTTTTAATACTTATCCATTGGTACCAAGTCAAAATCTTTCTGGTATTATGCAACCAGCTGGTGAATTATCTTTCAAGTCATCTACTAACCCAAATGCTAGAAAAATTGGAATTGATGAAAAACAATTCGCTAATAGTAAATTATATAATTTTGAGCCAAACCAAATAAATATAAAATCTAACAACCCATTTTCTGGAATGTATGGAATGCAACCACTTGACCAGATAAAACGTAATCCAGATATACAAGCAAATACATTAGAATTTAGTTCTGTCATGTATGACGATTGCCCATTAGAAAGAATTAAAAACAAATACAGAAATAAAATTGTTACCTAAGTTAATATGAAGAAAATAAAGTTTTTGAAATCTAATTACAAACCACCTAAGCGACCAGCTCTAGATGGTAAGCTAGAAGATTACAACCCATTTACATATAAACGTAATTTATTGTTTGAGAAAAAAGTTGATAAACAAACGATAAAAGAAAATAAGAAAAAATATGAATTGAGTGGATCAGATACTGATTCTAGTTCGTCAGATTCAGACGATAAATTTAAACCAACTATCAAAGACCCACCTAAAAGAAAACCAATGATGCCTAAAAAAGAACAGCCTAAATTTGAAGGTTTAAAAATAGTTGGTATAGATTCTACAAAAAATATGACTGAACAACGCCCTACAATGGAATCTAATATCATCCCAAAACATCCATCGATTAATATGGTGCTGGGATCTATAGGGAGTGGTAAGACAGTTATGTTGTGTAATATGTTATTAAATCCAGCAATGTATGGAAAAGATAAAACAGGGCGACCTTATTGGGACGAAATATTTTTATTTACCAATAGTTCAGACGATATAATGCAAAAATTAATAGATGATGGTATAATTCCAAAAGAACATGTCAAGCATCACCCAGAGGAAAAACATTTGAAAGCAGTTATCAAAAAGCAAAAAGAAAAAGTCAAAATGGCTAATGGTGATTGGGCTAAGGTGCCTAAAATATTTATTGTGCTTGATGATATCATTGATTGCGATATTGTTAAATCAAATACATTTAAATCATTGTGTTCTAGACCTCGTCAAATTAATTGTAGTGTATTTGTATTATCACAATACTATTTTAGTTTGCCAAAAATTTGTAGACAGAATGCGACTAATATATTTTGTTTTAGTGGTAATGTTCAAGATAAAGAAGCCCTATGCGATACCTTTACACCACCTAGTTTAAATAAAAAAGAATTTGGTGATATACTTGGTTTCTGTTGGACTAAGGACGAAAAATATTCGCATCCATTCATACATATAGATAGGCGACAACCAGAAACAGAACGTTTTAGAAAATGTATAACGGACGTTATTGATATTGAATCTTTTAAAAAACAATAATATAATTATTTTCTAATATATAATTATATTAATGGAGAGTTTCGGTGGATATACTGAAAATTTAAAACAGTTCAACGTTTCTAATTTACGTGTTAGCACATCATTTAGAAGTAATTATTTTGACTCTGATACAAATTGTAGAATTGATTTTACACAAAATAGAGTCATAAACAATATTGTTAAGATTAATTTGAATTATGTAGAAATATGTAATAACTTTTTCAATATAGCATCATACAATAATAAATATACTTTTATTGTTTTAACTAATGGGGTACCCGTTGTTTATCCAGATA
>Ga0181364_1000190_pt1 | contig 10827 bp, 12 predicted proteins | sample Fa13NDMM110SN_FD_130108 | JGI IMG/M metagenome (GOLD analysis project Ga0181364, IMG submission 130108) | Freshwater viral communities from Lake Michigan, USA - Fa13.ND.MM110.S.N | ecosystem: Environmental > Aquatic > Freshwater > Lake | place: USA: Michigan | collected 2013-09-24
CCAAACTGATCAACAGAATCAGTAAGTTCAATCATCTTGGCATTGTATCCACCGATCTTTCCAAGATCAGATGCGAATGAGGAAGCCAGGCTTGTCTTTAAGCCTACCGCTTGCTTATCAAGATTTTGTAATGTATTGTTTAATAGGTTTGCTTCAGCAGTAAGCTTTTGCATTTGTCCAATAACTGGACCAAAGTTGGCTGAATAATTAAATTGAGCATTAATATTAGCCATTTATATTTTCCAACCCCATAACTTCATAGCCAAGACCATCACTTGCACTTATGCCAAACTGTAAAGCATAAGCAGAATTGTCATCTCCGCCTAATCTTCTTTCTGCTCTTGCACTAACCTCTGAAAGACTTACTGGGGCATCTGGACCAGACTGACTTGAACTGTTTTCAGACAAGTCAATTCCTTGGATGGCAGCTAAAAACTTATTTTGACGATTTTCTTTGTCATGCATCGCACCTAATGTAGCTATCAATTCTTGCATAGAAAGACTTGATTCAAGTTCATCATAGTCTTTCCAGTGACCCAGAAGGAATACTTCCGATTCTAGGGCAGCTAGGTCTAGTTCATTCCAGCTAGTTCCTGAGCTGCCGTTAGCAGGTTTGGGTCGTTAAGCTTGATATCTGCAGCAACCTCCAATATTTTATACATAGATTGAAGATCTAAAGCCTCTTCTAGCTTTTCCTTTTCAGAAATCTCTGGTGCGAATTGTTTCATTGCAATGGATGTGCATTCAAGCAGAAGGTCTAAAAACTCATCTTCTGTAGTTTTTGTTTCAACTTCTCTCCACTTCGTCATAACCTGACGTAGGTTCTTTAAGTTTAATGGTTTTACAGTAATGATTGTTCCATCTTGTAGTTCCATTTCGATCGATTCGTAAATCTTGGTAGCCATTTTTCTCCTATGTTGTTCCTTTGTCCATTATAGCCTACTATTTATTATGTAAAAGCAATATGGTGGGTATTTCTACCCACCATATTACACGATATTTAGTTATAAGTTACGCAGTGTAAACACGATCGATAACTTTTCCGTAAATTGCGTTTCCATCAGCTGCTGTTTGCGAGTCAGACGGGAGTAAGCGGAATGTTACTGGGAACACCGTAGCTTCGTTACGCTTGATACCTACAGAAACTGTTTCCATAGATAGAGCACGAGAACCTAAGTAAATACGTTCTACGACTGTTCCACCGTTAGGGGTTGTGTCTAGCAATGAAGCTGGACCTGGACCTACGATAAGAATAGAACGCTCTACTGGAGCGTATCCTAGAGCACCACCATTAAGATTCAAGACACGAGTCTTTCCTTCAGATGAAGCAGCAAGACTTGCTGATTCTAGGTCGGTTGACTTTCCACCAAGAACAACAAGGAAGTTTTCCAATGTTGCTTCTGTAAGAGTAGTCTTAATCATAACTTTTTGACCTTGCTTGTAAATCTTAGCAACGTCTAGAAGTTGATCAACCTGTACTTCGCCGTAATCTGGTTCAAAGGACATATCTACACCTTCCGATGTAAAACCAACGTGAGTAAACTTTGTTGAGTTTACGTTGGCTGGAGTCTGGTATGTACCTTGGGTGTTAGCCACAAAAGTCTTTGTTGAATTTCCTCCAGCGACATCTGGGATGTCTGTTACTGTTTTTTCAGTATTGTCTGCACCGATGTAAAGAACACCAGCACCAACAATAATATTTTTTGAATTATTAGCCATTTTTTTATTTGCACCTCCTGCTTTTTGTTGATTTAGCTTTCGGGGGCTTCCTCAATATCTATTTTACCACAAATCTCTTACGAGCGTGAATACTCATATGTTACATATAGGGTAGAAAGATTAAGACCAGACTCTAAGCCAACAGGCTTTTTCTCATCTAGGGAATATTGTTCTTGGCGAACCTTGATGTATTTAAAGTTAATTCCAGTATCTCTGATATGGTTATTTATATCAAATGCTGAAATATCAAACTTGCTCAAAGTATCATAAATGAAGTTCTTTAGGGGATATAATTTATCCCAAGATCCTACTATAGTAAGGGTTGCTTCTTCTCTAATTAGTGGGAATGTTTTAGCTTCCACCCCAGTATAAAGAAAGTCATACAGGATATAAGGTTTTGGGTTGGTAATAGCATTTGAATCATTAATAGCAAAAATAGGCTGAATATCATAAGCATCTGTATCCCAGACTGTACTAGAAAGTTTTGTACTTCCAGTAACTTGACCTTTAGCCAAAGCCCAAAGATAATTGCCAATTAACATAACTGGTAATTTTGTATAATCTGGCATTACTTTGATCTCCTAGCGATTCTATTTGCTGACTCTTTAGCCATTCCAGAGCTATTAAGGTTTCCAGAAGAAATCCTAGATAAAGTAACTTCTGATTCTTTAAACATCTCTTGGTTAATTTTATCATAAAAACCAACATCTTCTAACATCATAGATGCTTGCCTATTCATATAAGAATTGAATGTTCTTTCAAATGCTCCTGAAACTGCAGTTCCTCCAGGATTTGGAACATAGGATTTTTTTGTAAATACCTTTTCTCCATCTATATCAAAAACAAGGTACTTTCCGTTTCTTGGTCTTATTGTAACTGGATTGCCCTCTTCCATTACAAAGGCTCTTTTTCTAAACACCTGACCGCTTCTCTCAGGCACTGTAGCGTCTTTAAAAGTATATTGTATACTTGGATTACCAGAAGTTGCCACAATAGTATAATAGAATAATCTAGCATTTGCACTGCCTATTTTATCGTTTTCATAAACGTGATGAAAAGATGCACTATCTCTTCTTGCTAAGTTATCCATATAAAACCCAAAGTATTGACCAACAATGTTTAATCCATTTTTGATTATTTGACTTTTATTTTGTGGATTATTGTGAAGTTCTACAAGTGTTTCAGTATGGTATCTTGCTGTGGCTGTAATCTTTTCAGCCATCTTACCAGTATCTACTGCCATATTAAGCTACTTCTAGTGACTGTATTTCTTGACGCTTTAATACCGTTTCATATTCTAGAACTTTTCCTAAGTAGTCAAGAAGTGGGGTAGTTCCAGATGGTTCAAATATTGTTGCTCCATCTAAACCACCTGCCGTATTTTGAATATATTCTTCTGTCCAAATAATACCCTCAGAGTTTCTTATTGCAACAACACGGTATTCAGTGGATATTGGGGCTGCCGTTCTAATTTTTATAAAATCTTTTGTTATTGTGATATAGTCTTTTAAGTCTACCTGTGCAGAGTTTCCACCAAGTTGTGATCCAAGAATACCACGAGCATAACAGGCTACTGTTTCTTGAAGTTCCCAAGACTTTTCAATCATACCGTTTGTTGCATTACGGGTGGTGGTTGAAACATAAATATCTGCTTTCATACTATATGTAGAATGGGCTAAACAAGACATTTAAATCGCCTTTAGATTCCAAACCTTATATTGAGAAAGTAATGAGTCTACATATAGGTTTCCAGTACCATTTAACATTCCATCTGCAAACTGAAGATTAAAGGAATCGTTTTGAATTGACTTTAAACCTTTATTTCTATAAATAGAATCACTGCACATAAAGTCATTAATCAGTTCATATACCGCAATCTTAATATCTTCTGGAACTGCCTTCCATCCATATTCACCACGAACTAAATATGAAGAGTCTTTTCCAAAATATGAAGGGTTTACCAAAGGATTTTGATCTACCCATTCAGTGATGTTTACACCTTCTGCTACTACCCTAAGAGCAAACTTGCTTGGTGCGATTGCTACAGTTGCTCCAAGAATATCAATAGCTGGATCTTCTGTAGAATCATAAATTACAAGGTCATCATAGGTAATCTTATCAAATGATTCAATTCTTTGACCTAAATGCAAAAGATCGGTATTTTGTCCATAAGCACCTACTGTCTTATATTCAAACTTAAATTCTGAGTTTATATAAGCATTAATCAAATACCTTGCTTTTCTTTCAAGTTTTTCAATAAATGAATCTGATTCAGCACCAATTATGTTAGTTTCAGTAACTTTATAATTCTCAAAATAAGTTGTTATTTCAGATACTGTTGCATATGGTCTTTTAATTGTAATATCTACATTTTCTGTTGAATATCCATTTACCTGTATCGACTGTATTTCAACTATTAATGATCTATCATATTTAGACGCATCACTATTTAAATCAATAGTGTAACTAGTTGTTCCTTGTTTTAAGGCTTTATGTACTCCTGACTGTGATCCAGTAGTATTAATTTTTGTTCCAGCCTCCGCATTTTCATAAGTAGTTGAAACATTAAAAGTATTTGTAGCTGTGTTTGTTACATAATAAATAGCACTTGTATTTAATCCAGTTGGTAGTGCTCCAGTTGTAGAAAACTTTATAGCATCTCCAAGAACATATCCGTGAGCTGTTTGGGTAATTACTGCAGGAGTTGCAATAGTAATTGTGCATATATCAGCAGTGTCTGCAAAGGTTAATTCATCGTATTGAATATAAGTTTCATTAGTATTATCATAAACACTGTAAACTAAACTGGCTGTATTTTGTGGGGCGGTATAGGTAAAACTAGCAGTTCCTAAATCATTTACTAAAACTTCCATTTAAATACCATAGAAAGATTTTACTTCTTCCTTGGTAGCCTCCCTTACTTCATCTGCTTGGTTAGCTAATATTTGCTCTGCCAGCGATTTGTTTACAAGTACAAATGGTTCATCAATATCAAACTTTACACCATTTCCAGCATAATATCCACCACGTTTAATAGCCATAGTTAGAAGAATTTTTTCTTCTTTTGTAGACTCTACTTTTGCTTCTTGTATTTTTACCTTAACTTCTTCTTTTGTAGGACCGTCTTCATAATCAAACAAAGACTTTGATGATTCTTCATACATTTCCCAAGTAATTTTAGCTTCTTCAATAGCTTCAATAATATCTTGTTTCCTTGCATTTTTTGATATCTCAATATCAAATGATAGACATAAACCCTTAAGGTCTCCTATTGTTTTATTAGATAACATAAATCCTCCTAATTATTAATTATACACTAAAAAGAAGTAAGGGTCGAACAAGAGCCCGACCCTTACTAAGATAGCCTTGATTAGCTCGCAGGAACTGCGTATGCTATTGCTGACTTTTCTTCTAGTGCTACGCCCATACGGACATAGACTGTGTACTCTACAGAGTCCTTTCGTGGTTGGAACTCACGATGTACTGTAACGTCTCTCTGGAAACCCCAAATGCGGTTTGAAGGAAGCGTTAGATCTACATAGTCTTCTGGATACAAAGGAACTTCTTGAACTGGAAGACCGAAGATGGTGTATTGAGCACCAGCTGGACCGCCAATTCTAGGAGTAACTCCATCAATTACACGAGTAGCAACATCGTAAGGAACTGAAGTTCCGTCAGTTGTATTAACTGTGCGGAGCTCTGTTAGTAATTCCTGAATATGCTTGCTATTCATGTAGAACTTAAGATCCTGACGGCGAGCCTTGAACTTACGAGGCAATGCATTGTAGATTGCTTCAATAGCATCAAGAGTCAACTTTGTGGAAGCACCATCTGCACTTTCTGGAGATGTTTCCCAAATGTTTGTCATTGTTGCAACAGCTGCTGCTGCTTCGTGTGCACCCGTGTAAGATGCGTCTTTAATCTGACGAACGAATCCTGCAAGAGTTGTATTGTAAGTACCATCGCCAGAAGATCCTGGGCGACCGTTAATTGCAATGTCCTCAAGATCGTTTCCGAACTGAGTTGCCATCAAACGTACAACGTGATCCTCTAAAGAATTACCTTCAATCGAGTCCTCTAGGGATTCGGTTGATAGTTCGTACTGTAGACGGAACTTTGTTGTTACTAGTTCGACTTTTGTAAATGCTGGAGCAGCGTTTGCACCTGTATCTTCAGCTTGTGTAGCTTTTGTTACAAGACGTGAACCAACACGGACCTTATCCAATTCCATAGTATTTCCACGCATTGTAACCTTACGACCATCGTTAGCGAGAACCATCTGATCAAAGATGTAGTCGATAAACTGTGTAGATTGTGTTGGGTTAAGAACACCACCTGCGTCATTTGAGTTTCCTTGTGCTGTCATAGCACCAGGAGATGTTAGTGGAGAAAGAACTGTACCGCTTGCTGCGGCTTTTTCTAAAATATCACTCATTTTTATTTTTCACCTACCTTTATTTTCTAATTTAAGTATTGCGAGGAACTGAGGAAGCGTCCCCCCCATACAGAATCTGACTTCTGTATAGTTGTTTCTGTGGAACTCTCAAGTTCCCCAGATTTCTTTACAGCGGTATCATTTTCTACAGATTCCAATCTTCCATTAATTGTTTGTACTGCATTTACGATATCCGCCAAACCTTTGTTGATCTCTTCTAAACGAGAATCATTTTCTACAAGCTTATCGGTTAAAGCTTTTGTTACTTCTGCAACAGTGTTTACAACACCATTAACAGCAGCAGCATTTGTTTCGCCACTCTTTGTAAGAGCTTCGCCAACAAAATTTTTGATTTCACTAAGAGTCTTTTCAAGGTCAGTCGCCTCACCATTATCGGTGGAAGCGTCATCTGCAGATCCCTCTGTATCTACGGATGTTTCGACTGTATCTTCTGTTACTTCAACTTCATCAGACTTTGCAATCTCTTCTTCTGCTGGAGCTTCTTCGGCTTCAACAATTTCATCAACTACAACTTCTTCTGCAACTTCTACAATTTCTTCAACTGTAGCGTCTTCTGCAACTTCGTTATTTTCAGTCATATCAACACCTCCTTCATTTATTTGTGTGGCAACTGACTTTGCGCCATTTGCCTCATTCACTACTGTGTTAGGTAGAGAAACTTCTTGTTGTACGCCAATAGATTTAAGGACTTTAACTGTCCAAGATCTAAGTGTACTCATTTTATGTCCTACAACTGTTTCAGACGGATTCCAAGAGTTTCCGTCTTTTTGATAAACTCTGATAGTCACCGCTGGATCTTCTGGAGTTCCAGTGATTGTAAAATCAGAATTTGGTACTTTAATTTTACCATTAGTTACTACTCTTGTTACTTTACCTCTTGCTATTACCCCTGAAGAACTCCACTGAACAAAATCTCCAGTAGAAAATGATGCTTTTTGCATTTCATCTTTCTTTTTCTTTTTACGCTCATTTTCTTCATGAACGTATTTTGCTTCAGTCTGGATATCTGAAAATACTCTATTTTGCTTTGGATACTTCTTTGGAACATCATCACTTGTAATAGTTCCTGCATTATCTGCCTTATGTAATTTAACTACTTTTGACATTGCTTCTTCAACATTTGCCTTTGTAATTTCATCAATCCAACCAATAGATGGTAGATCGGAAGTGCATGAAGAGCATGAATATTTTTCTTCATTTGAAAGATATGCCATTTCTTCTGTTTCACACCAGAATACATTTTGGATATTGGACTTGGAGAACATTCCATCAACAACATCGCCATCGATTGTTTTCTGAATAGAAAAGATATTGGCAAACTGATTAGCAGGTGAATCAACAAGTGACAGTTCTACTAAATCGTATTCTTTAATAACACGAACTGTTTTATTTGATTCTTCATCAAGCTCATTGTCTGTTTCTTTAATTGCACCGCCGATTGAAAAACCAGTGAGTGTACCATCAAGAACCATCTCCCAGATGTCTTGAGCACCCTTAGAAACATAGGCATCTACAAAAACTCCTGTATATTGCTTGCTTGTCTCTGGGTCGAAAAAAGTGTCTGATCTAAAAGAAACAACCTTTCCTGCTGGAATAGGTTGGTGCATTAATCTTACATTACCACGAAAGTTTGCAAAAGCTTTTTCTGATGCTTCTGGAAGAACTCTATCGCCCTGTTTGTCAATATTATCAAGCGTTGCAAAGCCAGAAACAATACGCTTTTCTTCATCAATCTTAGAAATAGGCATCGTCAAGTTGACGCTGTTACCATTCATAGAAAGCGATGCTTTTTGTAAATTAATCATAACACTTTAATTATACAGTGTTTTTCTTGTTACGGTTGTTGTCTGCCTTCGCCTTGTGCATTTCTTGCACCAGTTTGACCTTCATCTGCTAGATTGTTTTGACGCTGTTGGTCCCTTAACCTATTTCCAGATGCTTGTGCAGTTTGTTCTGCAGCCTGTTGACCTGTTAGTTTAACTGGCTCATCTCCCCCAGGAATACCAGACATTCCCATTCTGGACCTAACTTCATTAGGAAGAATTACCTGCATTCTCAAGTAACGCTCGTCAATCTTGGACTGCGTATCCTCATCAGTAAGAGTAAGTTCATTAAATGCAAACTTAAACATATCTGTTTTTTCAGAAATAATTGCAGTAACTCTTTTTTCCAAAGCATCCTGTGCTGGGCGAGTAACTTGTTCCTTAAAGCTCTTGTCTGCTTCTTTAGCAGCAGCAAGCGAAAGACCTTCTCCTGCACCAACTTTTGTCATTGGAACACGGTGTGCCATAAGAATTTCTTGAAGATTAGACTTACGATACTTATCAAATGATCCGTCTTGAATACCGTTTTCAACGGCTTCCATCTTAATCTCAACCTTGGAGCCTGAGTCATCTCCAGGAAGTGGGACAATAAGTGTTCTATGAGATTGACCACGAAGGTTGTTTTGGAAGAACTCAAATAGCTTTGATTCGGCATCTCTGGAAAGTTTTGCTCCCTTAATCCAGAAAATATAGCGTGGCGTTGCTTTGTTTTCAAAATACTCTAAGTTAAACTTTGAAGCAAACTCGTTACCTGCCATAGCATTTTTTGCAGGAACAATAGCAGGAACACCATAATAACTATTTGTTGGTGTGTAGTCGGCAATATGAATGATTTCATTTGGTCTTGTATCTATTCCAATAGGTGCTGGATTATTATCTTCATCGTGAAAGTTTTTAAAGAATATAAATTTTCCACCAACAAGTTGAACAAACCCATCACGAACTCTACGAATACGCATTGTTGCAGCAGGGATATGACCAATGTATCCAATCTCACCAGTAGTCTTTCTACCGATTTCAATATATCCGTTTCCAGTTGTTGCAAAGTCAAGATAGGCTTTTGTTAATGTTTCAGTAAATGTGTCATTATCATTTCTGGTGTCAAGCCATTCTAGAATCTCTGCTTTTGCACGTTCTAGTTTCTTTCTACTTCTATTAAGTCTTTCTGGGCTATCTGCCATATCTTCAAGCATTTGCTTAACTTTTAGAGATGGTGTTAAGTCATAACCCAAGCCAACAATATTAGTTACTTTTGCATTAATTGCAGCATAATTAGCAGATGAAACCTCATAGGTTTTTCCAAGTGCAATAAGATTATATGGTGGTTCTACAACATCAAAAAGACCATAGCCATATTGAAGAAATATAAGTTGCTTTGATTCTGCATCATCACCGCTAATGCCGTTAAGTGGTATTGCATAAGTTGAAGATGTAGCACCTATTTGTGCTGCCTTTTCAAGTTTTCTTTTAGCATTGCGTTTGAAATTTTGATTAATTCCATTATACTTTAAAAGCTCAACAGAAGGTGATTTAAACTCATCAACTATTACAAGCTCCTCACTTTTTTGTAAGCTATCAATAGCGATATCTCTACCAAAAATCATATGCTGACTTTGGGGGACTTCGTTATCTTCCACTCTTTCGCTCATTTGCAAAAATTTCCTTCCAGTTTTCGGTATCTCCGTAAGGGGTATAACCCTCAATCATTCTGTCAATATCTTCTCTTGCCTGACTATCGGTAACTCTTCCAACTCCAGGCATAAACTTTGCTACACCGTCTGGCTTGCCCCAATATGCTGCTGCTTTTGCAAGAGAGCTCATATTTATAATATCGTGTTTCATTGAAGGAACATTAAGGGTGTTACCATCATCATCCTTAAATGGCTCTCCATCTGCCAAGATCCAAACATAAATTCCATACTCTGCGGTAGACTGAACCGCCTCTACACCTTTTTTAGTATTATTCATACCACTATGATACCATTTTTACTGTTCTTGGTCAAGTACTTGTGCGGTAGGTGGAGAAACCTTGCTCTTAATTTTTTCTCTAGTTAAAGAATTTTCTATAAAACCATCAATAACACTATAGTAATATTTTTTTGATCCAATAACATATACTTTTGATTCATCTAAAGTTTGTTTTGTTAAAACTATTTTCTTCTGTTTTGGAGTACCTGCGACATCCTCTAGTGATGTAACCTTGTATAGATAAGTTTTTCCAAACAAAATAGTGTCATCAACCTTTAGAGCTAATTTTCCAATTTTAAATTTATTTGATTCTTTAGTGTTATTTTCTAACGCATAATTTCTCATAAATATTGGGGTTCCAGGAGATATAGTTTCTACATTACCATCAAAAGTGTATGTTCTATTATTAGCTGTAGTTGGAACTGCACTAATTTTATGTTCATTTAAATTTACGTTAAAAGAGCTGAATTTAAAAATTCCAGTTTCATCATCAAACTTTATTGAATTACTGTTACTTGTAGCACCCAAAGATTGCAAACCCCAAGAAACTTTATTTCCTTTTGAATTTGTAAGGTTTTTGGTGGTATAAGTATATGATTCTTGACCACTAATTTCTGCTCCAAATTTTCCAACGGGTGCTTGATATTTAATTTCTTCTAACGTGCTAGAACCAACATAAGATATGCCATTTAAATTAGAGAAACTATCGTTTAATTTAAAGTTATAAGTATTTATATCTGTTGCTTTATTTGCATCTGGAACATTTCCAGATAAAAGATTATAAATGTTTGTTATAGTTTTTCCTGCAGTTGTTTGATCGGCGAATGGTCTATAGAATAGCATTAATTGATCAATATATAG